>TARA_R110001606_G_scaffold330727_1_pt1 | contig 16118 bp, 17 predicted proteins | sample TARA_R110001606 | Tara Oceans TARA_R110001606 (sample SAMEA4398315) | marine metagenome | biome: Polar Biome; feature: [SRF] surface water layer (ENVO:00010504); material: water (ENVO:00002006), including particulate matter (ENVO:01000060) such as... | depth 5 m | reverse complement strand
GCCAGCTTACCAGGATCTACAAGCACACTTAAGGCGTTTTCACCAAGAACATAGGTGTTAGTGTGCTTTACGGCTTCATGCTCTGCTGAAGCTGGCTGCACCCTAATATTCACTAACACGTTGACAGCGGTCGCCTGCATGTCATCAGAAACCAGGCGTCCTTTTAGCCCAGGTTCATACATCGCAACTTGTTGGAACCATTGCAACTTATCTTCAGTCAACGTGTCAGGGTCCAAGACCAGGTAGTCTGACAGAGAGGGATCAGCTCATTCTCCTGCGCTCGTGAATATTGAAAATTTGAGTTAGAATCAACGCGATATGAGAAAGGCATTTGCCAGGATTTATTGCTCAGTTCAAAAACCGCCTTAAGGCTTTGTGCATCGAATACGGTCTTACTGTCCGGGACTAATAAGAACAATACATTGTCACTGCTACCAAAGGTGTCTTGTATACGATCAAATACAAGCCGCTGCGGATCGTCCGCCTCAAAGAACTCTCGATAATCGAATTTGAATTGTAATTGGCCAATGCCGCTGCTAAGCAGAATCCAAATAACGAAGAGAAATGCCAGGCATAACCATGGTCGTTTTGCTAACAACTTGCCCCAGGATCCACTCGTTATTTGTATTTTCCTTTTGTTTCAGCTACCACTATTGCATCGCTGGTTCCAGGATCGCCGATACTATCCTGACGTAGTGGCCTCTTATAGTTTTGTACCAGCCAGGGTATGGCAATGGAGGCAGTCAATGAGGTTACCAATACCATTATTATCAACACCAATAAGGTGGAATGCTGTAAATGCCCCTGCTGGAAACCAATACTGGCGACAATAAGCCCCACTTCTCCTCGTGGTAACAGTGCCACACCCATTATCCATTTTTCTCGTCGGCTAATAAAATTCTTGAGTATCCAGGGACTCATCAATTTACCAATAAATGCAGCAGTTAATACCAAAGCAAGGAATGAAGCAGAGTGCCAGTTCACGTTTGACAATTGTGTGATTTGCATACCAATGCTAAGAAAAAAGGCGGGAGCCAAATACCCTGAGAGCCGATCAAATATAACGACATCAGGTTGTTTACAGGAGGTTTTTGCATAGGCCAGGATAGCCCCACACAAAAAACCGCCAATGGCAGCAGACATGCCCAACTCATGCGTTATCCAGGATGTACCCGCTATTAATGAAACAATGAATGTGAGCCGTATAATGCGATGCTCTCTGAGCAGTGTTTGTTTTGACAGCCCCTTCCACAGCAGATGAATGGTAAGACACAATACTGCCAGAGATATGGATCCTTTTGAAAGTGAAAAGAAAAAACTGGAAATACCGGAGCCCTGAGATGACAAGCCTATGTGGAGTGCAGACAGCAGGTATAATGCCAGGATATCGTCAATTACAGCGGCTGCCAGGAGGATTTGTCCTAGTTTTGTGTTGAGGATCTTTGCTTTGCTAAGCAAAGGAACACTAAAACCAATACTGGTTGCAGCAAGCGCGACGCCCACGTACAGTGCTTCTTCAGGTCTTTGTGTGATTGAAAATGTTGCGACTGCACCTAAAAGCAAGCTCATAGATATGCCTACAAGGCCTACAATGAGACCCGGGCGAATGGCTTTTATGAAGTAGCGCCACCGAATCTCGAAACCCGCTGAAAACAATATAAATACCACAATGATTTCGGTTAGCAATTTTTCAAACTGGTCAAATTTAATGAGTTCTAAGCCAACCGGACCAAAAGCCATACCCACCAGGATGAGAAGCGCTGGTGCGGGGATCCGGATTTTTTCCATTGCAGGCAAAAGCGCTACCATCAATAGACTCATTATCACCCACAGCAGACTGTTCCACATGGTTGGTTACCTCATCGCAACGTGGTCAGAATCCATTATTAAAAAAGGATCCGACTAAATGGTTTAAAAACCAGAGAGTCGTTTGACTCTCTCAACTATTTTTTTAAGGTACTGCGGTAAACAAAGGCGATGACTAAATATACCCGTCATCCCCACGAGCAACGTGGATGCAATGGCGATACTATTTAACAGCATATTTTATGCTCCATAATATTAGTGATGTTTGTACCAGCCAGCTCGCTTGATATCGTTCCAAGACGTACTTTGATGACATGCATAACATTCTTCTACCTTGGCGTTATGCTCGCCCGCGACTGTTACAGAAATCATTTTAAAATGTTGCATATAATGACTAGGGGGTGCCTCATGGCACTGGTTGCAATCCATCGAACGGTTCGATGGGTGAATAAACTCAGGTAGAGACCACTGAACAGTACTATGACACTGGACACAATCGTCACCAAACAATCCGAAATGGCGATCATCGTTGCTATGGCATCCTGAGCAGCTAAGCAGCGCTTCTTTTGATGACGCATCTGGATGCACAAACAGTGGGTCTGTTCTTTTTCCGTTGCTCAATAAGCTTTGCAGTAAGCTGAGTCTTGCACTTCCTTCATCAAAATCGACTGAGGCATCTGGTAGCATAGCAAAACCGATATTTACTAATGCTTCGTGATCCATTGTCGAGATAGACGCAAACTTACCTTTATGTTCCTTATGACACGATGCACACTCAGCCACATCAGCGTGAAAAGCGCTGGGCTGACGCTGAATAATGTGGCTATCGTTGGCATGGCAAGTAACACATTTATCTCGCGTTACGCCAGTTATAGGGGTGTGGCAGCCCAAACAATCTGTTTCCATGAAAGCATGAGCTTCGCTCAAATCTCCGGGACTTACCATGCGTTCCCAATTGATGTCAGGAATTGATTCAGGGGAATGAACAAAGTGGCTTATAAGCGCAACAGACACAATTAGCGCCATAGCTATCCAGAAAAACGTTTTCATAACCACCTCAAACCAAAGTAAATTTCTGTGCTGATATGAAAAACCAGCAACACATACAAAATAAGCGAAATAGTGATGTGAAACTTCAACCACCGTTTAAACCAAAGTTTAGCGGTGTCATGGATCTTGATGCTGTAATCTACGTCGGACAAACTGTCGATTAGTCGACGAACATTACGCTCATAAGCTCTAGTTGAATAACGTTTCCCAATAATTGTTGTAATTGCTGGTACTAAAGGTTGATGGGAACGCGACAAACTGGGTATGGGCGTTGACAAAACGCGACTCCTAAGTTCCTGTTTGGCGACTTCCAATCTTGAATTTAATTTTTCTTTGAGTGTTTTTTTGTCTCGTAGCTCAGATGAAATGAAACCGAGTATATATCTACCTATAAAGCCACTAATAACCACAGTGAGCATCAGAAAGACCAGCGTTATCCCTACAAAACTGTCAAATTTATGTGCACTATGCAGTAATGCTAAGCTTGGCCCCACTACACCCGCGTATATGTGTAAAAGAAGCAACCTTGGCATTGAAACGCATTTTGTTACCCATGTTTTTAATGGCTTGACCCGCTTAATAATAAGATAGAACAGTGGCCAAAACATAAAGAATGCTGCCACAATACCTATCATGCTGCCGTTGAAGCTACCAGGGAAGTTGGGATCGCGATGCCAAACAAAACCTCCCCATAGCAGCAGCATCAAAAAAACGAGCGTTGTTACAATATTGCGCTCTTGATTATTCATAAAGTCATGCCTCGACTACCACCGAAGTTTTAGGAATGGACTGGCAAGCCAGAACGTATCCCTGTCGCTTGTCGTCTTCTTCCAACCCATCGTCAACGTCCATATCAACAACGCCTTCAAGAAGTTTTATTTTACAGCTTCCACAGGTTCCCGAGCGACATGAATTCTCTATTTCCACGTCTAGCGCTTCAGCAACATCCAGGACAGTCTCGTCTTGTTGAGCAATGGCTTTTTTCTGTGACTTCGCGAAACGGATTTCGAAGCCAGATTGAGCACTCGATTTGTTACTTTCAGGGATATCACTTGGCTTCTTTTTGGGAGGGGCTGAGCCAAATGCTTCGGTTTTAACTCTACCTGGCGCCATGCCAAGTGTAATCAAAGTTTGTGTCGTTGCTTCCATCATGGCAGGCGGTCCGCATATGTGCGCCGTTTTTGCAGGCAAGTTAGGCACAAAATCACTTATAAGCTGTGATGTTAATCGACCTTGGGGCCCCATCCAGGAGGTGCCTTCTGCGCGTGTCATACTTACCAGGACATGGAGCTTTTTATGCCGTGCTTGGAGATACTGAAGTTCTCGCTCAAATATAAAATCATTGGAAGAACGAGTGCAAAAAAGGAAATAGATATTCCCTTCCCAACAACGAGCAGTTAAATATCGCACCGCACTCATCATTGGCGTAATGCCAACCCCACCAGATATCAATACGACGCTATCTTCACCGCTACCGTTAAAATAGAACTTCCCACTCGGTGCTTTGATTGCAAGTTCATCTGCGATTGTCACGTTGTCGTGCATAAACCGTGATACAACACCCTGCTCTTCGCGCTTGATAGTCACTTCAAAATAATCCCTCTCAGTGGGAGAGGACGCGATAGTGTACGAACGTTTTGTCACTTTAGCTTGATTGGGAATAGATAAACTAAAAGTGACAAATTGACCAGGCTCATAGTTGAAAGGTAAGTTGCTGCCATCGGTAGCTGCTAAACGAACTGTTTTAACATCGTGAGTTTCATTAAAGATCCCTATTACTTTAACATTCCCACTGAAAACAGCTTTTTTACTCACCGTCGTTTGTATCGCATTACTGCTAGGTGGCTCTGGAGCAAGTGGGCTAGCCGTTGAGTTATCAATTGCATTCAGTGAACTCTTTTCGGAATTTACAGATCCTGCGACGGGGGGTAACTGACTTTGTGCTGATTCATTTTCGAGCTCTTTCAGCAAAGCTCCAGCTCTTCGCATCTTAAACCCATACATCCAAAGCATGGCGCTAATAAAAAAGAGGAGAATAAGCATTACACCTGCGTGAATTGGCGATATGCCAAAAATTAAAGGGGTATCCGATCCCTGACTCGTGGGTAGTAAGTTCATCTGATTCTTAAACCAAGACAGAGCTACTCTTCTCGGCTCCTGATCTTCTGCAATAGCACGCTTGGCTGCCAGACCACTGTCATATTGGCTTAGACCTTGTTCAATAAGCGTAATTGCCGACTGCATTTCAGAAAAATCTTGACGACCATCAGCAACAGCTAGTGCAGTAAATCCATTTATCATAAGTTGATTGCCAGTTAGCATCCTATCTATTGCTTTCTCCAGCACTTCCTGCTTTTTTTCGGCAGAAAAAAGCGTTAAACGCATCAGTGATGGGTATAGATCTTTGGGTTTTGGGTCGCCCATTTTCTCCATCATTGTGCCCATCCCTTTAGCCATTCCTGGGGCCATTCCATCGCCTATACCGGGACCCATGCCAGGACTCAGACTGGGGCCCATTCCATCGCCTAAACCGGGACCCATGCCAGAACTCATACTGGGACCCATTCCTGCTGCATTCCCCTCCGAATTTGTTGTAGCCTTCTGGTTATTACTTGAGGTATTTTTAGATGTTTGGGATACAGGCATTGCTTGATTGTATATATCAGGATGATGGCTTTCGTGCTCTTCTTGTGATTGCTGGGCAACGGCTGAGAAAGTAACAAGAAAAAACATACAATGTAAAAAAACATTTTGAGCCCATGATTGCTTTTTATTCACCGCTACTTTCACTACCATTGGTACTTCATCCTTGAACATCATTAGTCATTCCAATATTTATTAAATCATTAACTTGTTCCACAGACAGAAGCTCAATGGCGTTACCAACTAGCTTGATAAAAGCGAGGCGTAGCGAAGAATTAATTGTTTCTATCTCAGAAACAGTCTTTTTTATCTGGTTCCAATTGGGGTTACCTAAAGACGTCAACTGCCAAAGCTTTGTCTCAAGTTCTTCTCGGGTGCTAACGTTTTCACTTTGATAATCTAGCCAATTGTTTTTGATACCCCTAAGTTTAGCTATTTGAGTGGCATTCAAAGAAAGATGTTCTTTTTGATCCAAGAAAAAGTCGACTTCACCTAGATGATAGATATGAGGTGTATTTTCGTAGCCAGGCAACACTTCGGAATTGTCGAGCGATTGATGATCATTTTGAGTTGGTTTTGCTCCCATCATGGACTGGTCACCCATCATCATCTTGCACATTTTCCCCATACACGTCCCCATGGGCATCATGCTTTTCATAGTGCCCTGCTTAGACATCCCCATTTTCATTCCCGGAGAATCTAAATTCTTGGATTTCCCTTTAGACATTGTCATGTTCATGTCATTTTTTGATACAGCCGCTACGTTGCTAACCAATTGCTGCATAGGGGAGACACTAACTGTGTCTTTATCCGTCGTTGTTAACATCAGTTGCTGAGTGCCTTCAGGTTGACTTTTCTGCAAATTGTCATTCATTTGCATAAGGGCAGACTGGATCGGGTCGAAATCAGCTTGCCCCTGTTTGTTTTCTGAAGAATCATTCTTTTGAACTAACTTTGAATTCACTTGTTGTTTTGTCCCCGCCTGTGCTGACAGAGCCGACGGAGCACACGAAGTAACGAAAGGGATCAGCAAAGCAAAGAGCAGTTGGGTATACTTCTTTAACATAATAGCCTCTGAATATTCCTTCATTTTTTCACCCCTGGATCCGCAGTAAACGTTACTTTAAGCACTTAATCCCTGTTGAATTCAACCATGTCATATCTGATCAAATCACCGGCCACAACAATCGCTTCAGCAAAGTGCTTGTCTTTCTTTTCACCCAGACGTATTTTGCCGACAAACTCTCTTGTATAACCTGATTCGCCTTCAGTGGTTACACTAGCGTCATAAGCGGTCCGATATACGTTAAATATAGAGTGTTCTTTCAAGCTGTCTGTATCTGAGACACAAACAAGCACTTCTTGATCATCAATAGCAACGATTTGTCCGCTCATGATGTAGTCGTGGTAAACCTGACTTGCACATCCACTTAAAAAAACAAGGGATAATGTAATCATTATTAACGGCCTAACTGCATATTTCATATTTTGATCCTTCGCAATATTAACTCAATTTACTGATTGATCTTGAGAGGATGAGACGCTTGCGTGCACCTGTCATAGACTCACAGGAGCACGGTTTTTCAAATGTCTTTATCCACAAAATGGTTAACTTATTTTTTGTGCTCGTGAACCATTTTACTTTCCTCTACTGTATGCCCCATTACTTGTTCCATCATTTGCTGCATCATCATTAAGCGTTCTTCCATCATTTCCATATTTTGTTCGGGCGGCATAGCTTTTGACTTTTTCATTTTGTCCATTTTGTCCATATTGTTTTTACCCATGGAGTGCCCCATGCCTTTGTTGTCGCCACGCATCATAGTCATCATATCGTCCATACTTTGGGCATGTTTGTGCAGCAATTCTTGACGTTTTTCGGGGTCGGTTTCGCTCTTAACTTCTTCGAGTAAGGTGTTCATTTTGGACATATGCTGCTGCATATTTTCCATTTTCCCTTCATCCATCATGCCCATAGACATGGGGTTTTTGTCACCATGCTGTTGTGCACTGACAACTGCTACAGGAGAGATGATCAACAATGAAGCGATCGTTAGTGATAGTAATTTTTTCATAATCCATTCCTACTTTTTATGCGCCTGATTGCGCGGTTATTAAATTGAAATTTTTGAGCTATGCCAAACCCTAAACCTGCGCATTAAACACACGTCAAGAGTTCCAAAATCAGCTTAATTTTTTTTGTGTACATGTCTTTTTTTACTTTTCTCAGCAGTATGTCCCATCATCTGGCCCATCATTTTTTCCATCATGGCCATACGTTGGTCCAACATTTTAAGATGGGCATCGGGCGTCATGGCATCGTGGTTTGCCATTTTTTTTGCATTATGTCCTTTGCCTTCAGGGCCGCCGTGCATCATTGCCATCATTTTTTCCATATCTTGGCCATGCTCGGCGAGCATGCCGTCACGTTTGTCCTGATCGGTTTCCTGCTTCACCTTAGCCAGTAAGGTATCCATTTCCTGCATGTGTTGTTGCATCGCTGACATCTGTTCATCCGTCATGGCCTGCATACCCATACCCAAACCCAAACCCAAACCCAAACCCAAACCCATTTTGTCAGCATGTTGTTCTCCATGCACAGCCACAAGCGGTGCGGACAGCAAGGCAGTGATCAAGACGACTTTGTTTAATAATTTCATTACATTCTCCGTTAGTTTGGTAGATGCACTATTTATGTCGTATTTGGCGTTATTGATTCCAACTAAATTTGTGCAGTTAATTCTCTTTCCACATCATCTGAGCAAATAAAGACCCTTCTTTTTGTCAATTACTGCTAAGTTCCACCATGTCGTGTTTTTTAATTTCACCACTGATAACAGTTGCCAGGGCATAGTGTTGATCCTTGATTTCTTTTAAGCGCAATTTTCCCACTGTTTCTCGTCGATAAAGCGAGTCCCCTTCCTCAGTGAAGCCATTGATAAACACCGAGCGACTAACCTCAAACTGATGTGTTGTATCTAACTCGCTAGTATCGGCTACACACACCAACACGTCGTTACCATCCACATTAACGACCTGACCACTCATGACATATTTGTGATAAATCGGGCTATTAGCACATCCGCTGACTATTGTGATTAATGCCAATATCATCAATAATTTGAGACTCACTTGCTGTAGCCCATTTTTTGCTGGCGCGGTACTGTATTGTCTTGTTTGCATTTTTACTCTCCTTTTGTTTAACTATTTCTGCCCTAGAAAATCTACTAATATGTTAATTTGTGCCGCAGTTAATGGCATCTTTGGCATTGCTGATGACGGGTTATTAAATTGGGGATCAGTCAGTTTTTTCGTAACAAACTCGCCACCCTTTTGAGCAACTACGTTATCCAGCGCGGGGCCGAGCGCGCCCCCTTGCCCATTAAAACTGTGGCAGCCCTGACAGCCGAATTTTGTCATCAATGCACCACCGTCCATGACCGGCAAGGTTGCTACATCCGCTACCTTTTTAACGGGTACACTGGATATGGTTTTAAAAAACTCCATAACCGTTTCAGTTTCCTGGCCGGTTAGGTGTGCCTTTTCGCGCATATGCGGCATGATCACTGACCATTCCTGAATTGAAAATTCCTGGATTGGCCTTGAATTATGACAACGGGCACAATTGTTGTTAATGATTTCGGCACCACTGCCCACCTCGGCAGCAATCGCTTGAGTGAATAGCGGTATTAACCCACCACCGAGTGTTAAAAGTAGTGCGCTTAAAAAATGTACTTTTTTCATTTTAATTTCCCTTAGAATCCGTAGCTGTATTGAACCGCTAGGCGTTGATCATCATCACCCACCTCAATATCGGTGTCTTCGTAGCTAAATTTGATCACTGAGCGGGCATCCAACCAAAAATTAAGCCCCGCGACCCAACGATTTGCCTCGGCAAACTTGTTGGTTTTGGCATATTCCACTACCAGTTCAGTTCCCCCTAGTTGCGGCCAGATTTGGCCTGCTTGGAATACGCCTTGCAAATACCAACCATTACGCTTAAAGGCATTAATAGTCTCATCCGCGTGTTCATCTGCCTCTTCCAAGCCATCAGTTTCGGTTGAAATATACTCGCCACGTATTAGGTAATGACTGCCAATGACATTGATATCTATTCCTTGGGCGGTGATATTCAGACGTTCTTCTTCATCGTATTTGGCAGTGTAATAAGAAGCCCCGATTTCAATCGCAGGTAAAAAAGCGTAGGCGATGCGCCCACCGAAGGCTTTATTTTTATTGTTATCACCACTGGTTGCTGAAAATTCCACTTCTGGAAAAGCTTCAGCGTGCTCATCAACCACCTCTTCATCTTCAGCGTGATCTTCGACTATTTCATCACCATCGACATGAGCCTCTGCACGAGCACCGTTGGTAACGTAAAGATCTAGGAATATTTTTTGTTGGGATGAAAAATAGAATGTTTGCTGAACGGCGATACCCACATCGCTAAGAATGGGCAACAAAGGAGTCATGGCCTGGGCGCTGCCGTGGGAACCGTATATTCCCGGTGTCCAGGGGGTGCGGTTGATCCAGCTAGGGTGAAAATTGGCACTGAACTGCCCAAAGGGTAATAAAAACTTACCAGCGGTAATAGTGGTGGTATCCGTTATAAAATAATGAATGTCGGCATATTCAAGTTCAACTTCGGTCTCTCCTGCTTCATTGAGGGAGATTTCCGTTTCCGCTTCAATATGCATTTTGTCATTCAGACTAAACAGAAATATAGGCACAAACCGCGCACTAAAGGCACTGCTATCTTGCAAATCACTCTCTTCATATTTGACATCACCATAACCGGCGATAACAAAACGCCCTTGTTCTCCTTCATCGTATGGTTGTGCCCCACTGGTGGCAGAAATAAGACATGCAGACAAACATGACAATAATTTAATTGAGTCTTTTCTTGTTATATTAATGTGCACAGTATGTTCCTTACCGGAACGCCCGATGGCAAAACGCCAGGCCGTTAAGTAAACCAGTTTTAATTTAAGTTGTATTTTGTTGGTTATATAACCAACAGACGGATCTATCCTGTATTACCAGATGATCGGAGGGCGTAAATCGGGAGTGAGAATTCGTGGTAGCACAACGTAAATATGCTGATTAAAGTAAGGCGGAGGCGCAAGAGCTAAGTATTGAGTCTTATCAGCATAGGTAAAGAAACTGTTTGCATGGCACTGGCCCACAGGACAACCACAATCCGCACATTCACAAGGTTGACTGTCATTGTCAGTCGATACCTGATTCGGCATGGCCATATGCCCGGCATGTGCAGAATTAACTTGCTTATCCAACTCAGGCGAAAAGGATGAGGTCATATTCATTGATTGGCACTCATGCGCAGCAAGAGACGGCATCGCTACTGTTTGCAGCAGAAATACCATCGAGAATAGCTGTAATAGTGCGCGTTTTTTCATCAATAATATTCATTCAATAAGGATTGGGGCAATATTGGCATCTTGTGCAAAGAGATCACTGTTCTAGATCAACTTTTGTGTACTTAGGGCAGATTACTAGGAGAGTTTATTGTCCATTTGTAACAGTGAAAAGCCTTGGCTCGCATCATGTTTAGGTGCTTGACAGGCTAAAGCACGAACAGTGCGTTCTGGCCAAGCCCCGTAGAGCCTGACTTTTTCAGCTTTCCCACAACATGTACCAATTCCGTTAAGCTGTGTTCCCTCTCAAGCTTATTTCATTACTATTCTAATAAGTCGCCATAATGGATAAACACCTATAGGGATACTAATTTCAGATTTAAATCAATGGAACAATCTGCTTGGTGATGAATACACCATTTCGGCCAGTAAATTAAGCGGAATCTGACTGTATCTGTGCAGTTGCAATGTGTGTAAAACCTTTTTATACGGGTATATTGTTCGTAAAGTGTTTTCCTAACGCCAGCAAACTCTCACAGATCTGACTCGGTGTTTGAATATATTACGCAAACTGATAACAACTAATAAGCCTGTCAAACGACGCCGAGAAAACAGTTACAGCTAAGAAAGACTCGTCACCTGCCAGTAAGGTTTGTTGTAAAACTTGTGCGAATTGATCATCCTCCAATTCATTAAACAAGCATTCTGTGGGGTAATTGTTGGCGCTAAACATATTTTCTGGCTTTCTGGATCAGCCGCGATCGTTAGCGCGTGCAACTACCAGGTTTTAGGCGGGAGTTTATTTACCCGCCGTGTGAAAGCTTTCTCAAGGCCAAGACAAATCTGCGCAGCCTGCTGGCGATGGAATGTGGTTTCAATAGCAGGATTCATATAATACGGGTTCTGTAATAAACAATTTACTGTGCATAACATTCCACGTTATTACTGCCCCTGAAAATCCCATTTTTAATGAATAGCCTCCACAATCACACTTCTAACTGGGCAAAAAAGCTAGGGGATTAATCTCATCCCATTACAATTTAATTACCGTAACATTACATTTTCGTAATGAATGTATTGACCAGTACCTTCAATCAATAAATCTGTTTAAACTCATTGCTGTGTAACAAACCGTCTAGTTATTCCTTATAAATTAATGTGCAAACATCTGTACAAAAACACTTCCATAAGTTCGTAAAACCGGACATTTTTTTAGGCCATAAAACGATTATTTAAGGTTTTAATATGACTGTGAATAAAGTCGCATTAATCACGGGTGCAAGCTCTGGCGTAGGTTTACACCTAGTTCAACATTTGCTGACACATCATTCTGAAATTAGCATTATTGCAGTGGGACGGCAAATGACTCAACTGGAAAATGTGGCAAACATGAATGCTGGTCGGGTAATTTTGGTCAAGACGGATATTTCAACACAATCCGGTAGATCATTGCTATTAAAGGAAATTCAGGGAATTGGGAAGATTGACTTGGTAGTTCATTCAGCAGCAATTGTCACTCCACTCAATTTAATGACACAAATAACCTATGCAGATTGGCAACGTACTCAGCAAACCAACCTTGACGCGCCATTATTCCTGACCCTCATGCTGCTTGAAAAGTTTTCTCAATCACGGGTAATGTTCATTACCAGTGATGTTGATCTGCGACCAGTGGTGGGCGCTGCTAGTTATTGTATCAGCAAGATGGCATTACATATGGCCTGGGCCTGTTTACAAGCGGAAATTCCAGCTGACAAAGCCGTATTTGGTTTGGTCGCACCCGGTAACGTCGACACACCCATGCAAGCACAAATTAGACAAGCCGATCCAAAGCAACTCCCTATCGCACCAGTGATGAAAACGCTTTACGACCAAGGCAAGTTTTTATCACCAGATTACGTTGCAGATTTCCTAGGCTGGCTACTGCTTGAGGTTGAACCTGATCAGTATGCTAATAAAATTTGGAATATTTACGAGGAAATATCGAGCGATCATTGGCCGTCTGGCACTGCAAATATAACCAATTCTTAGTGCAATACATGCAAAACAAGGTTAACGAGTGACAAAAAAACGTATTACCCAACAACTTAAGCAACTAGAAGCTCAATTAACGGGGGAAGTTTGGTTTGCGCCAGATCTTCAATACCATGCCCGTCGGCAAGTATTTAATCGGGCCGTTGATGCCAGACCTTTGGCCATACTGGAAGTTCACAATAATGAGGATGTGTGCAAGGCGATACGCTTTGCTAAAAAACATCATATCCAGATTTCGGTAAAAGGCGGCGGACATTCAACCAGTGGCAGTTGCATAGTGGACGATGGTTTGGTGTTAGACATGTCGGTGCTAAAACAAATTCAATTCGATACGAATAAGCAAAGGGTTATTGTTGCAGCTGGGGTGCGCAACTTTGAACTGGACCAAGCGACCAATCAACATCTTCAGGCTGTACCACTGGGGACATGCCCGGATGTGGGTGTTGTGGGCGCAGCAATGGGCGGCGGTATTGGCTATTTATCCTGTGCCTATGGTCTTAGTTGTGACAGCATTGAATCCATCACTGTAGTTAATGCTGATGCACAAATTCTAATCGTTAATAGTGCCCAGCACAGCGATCTTTTTTGGGCGTTACGCGGCGGTGGCGGTTGCCAATTTGCTGTGGTCATGGATATGACATTTCGTACCTATGACGTACCTAAACTGGTGTACGGAGGGGTAATAGAATGGCCCATTTCCGAATGCGCTGCAATACTAAAACAGTACAGCGCTAAGGTTCTGCTTTCCTCTAACGACTTTTTTTTATATGCCTATATCTCCCATGCGGCGTCCTGCGAAAGTAAAATTTCACTTATGGTCTTTTCTATGGCTGACGAAACACAAAGCCAGCAGTTGTTTACCGACATTGCCAATTGGCGACCGGGGGCAAGCAGCAATGTGGGAGCTAAGAGTTATTTAGCGATACAATCTAATACTTACGAAGAAGGACTGTACACCTACTGGAAAAATGGCATCATCGATACTGGTCTTTCGGCGGCTTGTATTGATGATATCGCCCAGTGTGCTAAAAATTGCCCCGAGGATGGTGGCGGTATTATGTTAGATCCCCTAGGTGGCGCAATTGCCGAACATCCCCATAGTCACAGTGCATTTGCTCACCGTGACGGCAGATTTATATGCAGCTTTACCGGCTTGTCAGATACTAATTATCTGTCGGAGGATATTCGCCTGTGGGTTGACCAGAGCCATAAAGTTATGAAAAAACACTTTAATGATCACAGCTATCAAAATTATGAAGATTTAGCCATTGATGAAATCTCTAGCTATTTTGGACAACATGCCCAGCGTTTGCGGCAGCTGAAATTACATTATGATCCTGAGAATGTTTTTTATGGTTCTTTGGCACGAGAGCGACAATATGAAGACCCTAAATGGCTCAGCATTAGCGCGATCACCCAAAATTAATTTTCTGCAAAAAAATAAAGACCTGGTCTATATTTCCTGCAAACTCTCCAGACTGGGTTTACTGCCAAGGCCAAGAGGTGAAATTGTTCTAAGGTCACAACACACTTTCACGGATCAGTTGTATTTTTATTTCTTGGGAAATTTAATCATAAAAATAGTCTGATTATTCGATGAACTGACGTCAATACTGCCATGGTGTATGTCAATAATGGATTTTACGATGGCCAGACCGAGCCCCGAACTATCACCGTTTCTATACCGAGAGGGATCAGCACGATAAAAGCGGTCGAACAAGTGGCAAAGATGTTGTGGTGGGATAGTTTCTCCATTGTTTTCGATTGAGATGCTGACGACGTCTTCATGCAAAAGCAACGAAACGCTTACCGCTGTTTGTGCATATGAGTATTTAATGGTGTTGGATAACAGGTTACTCAGAGCTCTTCTGAGCATGTCTCTGTCTACCTGCATACTTGCCTCGCCAGCAAGTTCAAAGCTTAGTTGCGCCTCTTCTGCCCAAGCCTCAAAATATTCGAATAATGCCTGTATTTCTTGCCTTAGATCGACATGAGTCAAGCTGGGAACAATCAATCCATTATCTGTTTTAGCTAGCCACAACATGTCACTGACCATTTTGGTCAGGCGCTCATATTCTTCATGATTAGAGTATAAAATCTCTGTGTATTCGTTAACGTTCCGCTTTTGGCTGAGTACTACCTGGGTTTGGGTGGCTAGATTTGTCAGCGGAGTACGTAATTCGTGGGCAATATCGGCTGAAAAGTGTGACAGCCGTTTATACCCTAATTCAATCTGGCTGATCATGCTATTGAAGGAAGTAACCAGTTCCTGTAGCTCGGCGGGGACCCGTTGTGGTTCTAAACGCAAGTGTAACTTTTCAGCACTGATATTGCGAATATCGCGGCTGACTTTTTGCAAAGGTCTATGCCCCAATTTTATCGCCAACCAGGCCGATCCCAAAGTAAGTAACCAGGCGACGGGCATAATAAACCATAACGTTTTTCTGAAGTTCGCAATAAATTGCATGTGAAAATCCATGTTGTTCGCTACCAGCAGTATTGCTGATTTACCATTGCTCATCTGGCTTAACATCACCGCGCCACGGTAGTGGTGATTGGGTGTTTGCCAGGATACCAGCATATCTGGATGCAAGCTGCTATGGGGTGTGCTGCGTAACAAAGGAGATAGATCGGCCTCTGGGGACTGATAAAGGGCATCGTTAGTGTCGCTGTATACTGCAAAATAAACGCCGTGATGACCCACCACCGCCTGCTTTAACGATGATTGTAACTGAGTTACGTCAGCATCAGCAGGCATGGCTTGTAATATTGAGTTTACTGATTGAGCAATCACACTTAATTCAACACTATCCTGTTGGGCAAAGTGATGCTGGATCAGGCGCTCAATTACCACTCCAAATAGGAAAAATGACAATAAAAGACTAATGCTAATAAGTGAAATGACCCGGGTCGATAACGAAACGGGTGATTTGGCAGCAAAATTAAAGGGCATCGCCTACATCAAGTTTATAACCCATACCCCTTACGGTATGAATAAGTTTGTTGGCAAAGGGGTCGTCTATTTTTGCTCGTAACCGCCTGATAGCCACATCAATTACATTGGTGTCACTATCAAAATTCATATCCCAAACCTGGGAAGCGATCAGTGATCTTGGCAACACTTCGCCTTTTCTTCTCACTAACAATTCAAGTAATGAAAACTCCTTGTTAGTGAGGTTGATCCGACTTTTACCCCGAGTTGCCCGTCTT
>TARA_R110001606_G_scaffold265047_1_pt1 | contig 16122 bp, 28 predicted proteins | sample TARA_R110001606 | Tara Oceans TARA_R110001606 (sample SAMEA4398315) | marine metagenome | biome: Polar Biome; feature: [SRF] surface water layer (ENVO:00010504); material: water (ENVO:00002006), including particulate matter (ENVO:01000060) such as... | depth 5 m | reverse complement strand
TTTTTTTATGGAGAAAATATAATGGCTAAAATATCAGAACAATGGCATAAAGATGGTGATAAATTAATCCATGTTAAGCAACAGGATTATAGCAGTTCATTAAACCAAGCAGAGGCTATGCGGCAAAACGGCAATGCTCATTTTGGAGAATCTGTGTGCGTAGGCGTTATAGACCAAGCATTAATGGGTGAGTGGCTAAAAGAGGCTGGTGTTGCTTGGGACGACCCTGCTGCCCAAGATGTGGTAAAGCGCAAGATGTTATCTGGTGAGTTTGACAAGTTAAGGGTCTGGGAAGGTAATTACTAATGAATTATTTTACAGAAGATGAATTAAAATGCAGCCATACAGGTGAGTGCAAGATGGATGAATCTTTTATGGATAAGATTAACATCATCAGGAAAGTGTGTGATTTCCCTTTTACAGTTACTTCTGCATACAGACACCCTACTCACCCCATTGAGGCAAAGAAGGCCAAGGCAGGCTCACACGCGTCTGGAAGGGCTATCGACATTGCAGTACGCGGTGACAAGGCCCATAAACTTATCGAAGTGGCATTGCAGTATGGCATGACAGGCATAGGCGTGGCCCAGAAAGGCAGTTCACGCTTTATTCACCTAGATGATTTAGACGCAGAGGGCGGCTATTCTAGGCCAACAGTTTGGAGTTACTAAATGAGCTTTTTAAGTTTTTTGAATCCAATCGCCAGTTTAGGTAGCACATACCTAGAAGGTAAAAACCAAGTGGCTAAAGCAAAATCTGCCGCAGCCATAATTAGCATTGAAGCAGAGGCAGACGTAAAGGTTGCTGGCGCAAAAGCGGCCCACAAGCTAGCAGATGATGGCCAGACGCAAGATTACAACCTAGACTATATAGCCATGCAACAAATGGACAAAAGCTATGTAGACGACATTATGATCGCTCTATTGCTTGTGCCTGTTGGTGCTTCATTTGTAGGTTATCAAGAAGAGGTTACAGCCGCTTTTGAATCATTTGCTTCAATGCCAGATTGGTATCAGTATTTAATTATTGGTATTTATGTGGTCAAGTTTGGCTTGCGAGGCTTGCTTACCAAACTGGTATCAGGAAAACTTGGTGGGATTAAGTTAAAATAGATTCTATTTTGGTTTTAATAGCGGCAGATTTAGTGGCATAAAAATCACTAAACTTGCTTCCGCTTTTTATTGCATCATCATAAATTGACATCTCAATTTTTAGTTGATCAACTTTTCTTGCTTGGGCTATTTTTTCTTTTAATGTCATGTTTTAACTACCTGTAAAATAAATGTTGGTCTATGTGGTTAACTAAAGTCATATTAGCAGCCCAGTAAGGCGGCTCAATCCAATCAGCAAAGTAGTGTGTAGCACCTTGCGAAATGTCAGTGACTTTACCATGATAGATATGTTGTGCCAAGATGGTGGCTTCTAACATGGCCTTTTCATTTTTGGGCTTGTCGCTGATGCCGTCACAAAACCAGCTGTACTGGCACTGGTGTCTAATTGGGTCTTTGCTCCAAGCATTATATCGGGCTTGCTTAACCACTTCACAGACTGTATCTGGGTATCTACTGTCTGCAACTCGGTTCATGGTGCTAAACCCCACCATTAACTGCCCTGCTATCGACTCGCTTCTTGCCTCAAAGTAAAGGTTTAAAGCGAGACACATTACAGCCGCACTGATCATTTCTTGCCCCTAGTGCAGTCAATTTCTTCTATAACGCAGCTAGGCGATAAGCCTAAATCAACGCGATCTTTAGGTTTTTTTGATTGACCTATGGGCTTGTTATTAAATATTCGGTCATAATTTTCTTCAAACTGCTTACTCATGGGCTTAGAAATTGGTTTGTCTTTTGCGCTCATTGGATTAATTCCTCTATTGTTACACCTAACTCTTTTGCAAGGGCCATATCTTCAGCGTAACGCCTCTTTTTAACAAGTTCAGCGTTACTAGCTTGTAAAACAGTTTGCTTTTTAAAAGAGCTTTTTGACTCTTTTCTTAGTTTTTTAATCAGTGCGTGATTAAAGGTAGCTGTAATATTCTCTTTGTAAGTCATACACATTCTTCCTTGTGGTATTGTTCTACTATGTCATTAGCCATTTTAACAAAACGATAGGCTATGCGCTCTGGATTTAAAATATTCATTGGGTCTTCATCTAAAACACTTCGGAACAATTCAACAAATTCATCATCAAACTGGTTGTCTATAAAGCCACTGGCGACTGCATAAGCAGAATGGCTGCTTACACTATCTTCAACAATTCCATCATCAGCCAGCAGTTCTTTAAAGCGTTCTAGGCTTACTTCGGGCATTGGTATATAAGGTTGCATATTATACTCCTTGAAACAATGTGTTAATGAATAACCAAATTATAAAAAAGCCCATGACTGCACCAACTGCACTAAAGGCCAAATTCATGCGCTTGTCAGATTTTTGTTTAGCAAGAACTTCCTTGCTGTGGATTAAATATTTATAATCTTTCATAATCATCTCCTAAAAATTCTGAATTAATAAGCCATTGTCAAATTCGATAACAAGGGTCTTTGCCCTTAATTCTTCTAAATCTTCAATGTCTAGGGCTTTGTAATTTGACTGAACATCTGCAAAGTCTACATATTCTGAAAAATCACAGCAAACTTGAGCAACGTCTAAATGGTAAGCCGTTTCTTGCTCTTCGTTTCTATCTTCAATGTAATGATATAAGGCGCGTAATGCCAACCGAGAAAAGTCATTAGGGCGAGTGTCATTAAATTCTTGAATAAACTCGTTGGTGGTTAAATCTTTGTAAATCATCTTAAACCACCTTGGCAATTAAGCCGTTAATCATAGTTACTTCTGCGAAAAATTCACGGCCTTGGTTGGTGATATGTGGTCGGTTAGCCCCTACCATCTTGCCATTAGGTACATACTCTGCGCCAAATAAGCTAGTTTCAATGTAATTTAATGGTGAGCCAATGTGCTCTTTAAGGTTTTTCTTGCTTGGGTAGTTAAATACGATCATGTGATTCTCCAAAAGCCCCGAAGGGCTTATTAATTGTTTTAGTTAGAAAGAAAACCTTGTGAGCCAAAAAAGCCAATATAGCCACCTATGCGGTGAACAGTATTCCAATTATTAAAAAGAAATACTGGTGAAAATCTGCCAGAACTTGGAATGTAAGTAACAACGTACTCTACTGGAGCCAGTATTCTATTATCTGGAAGAGTGCCAACACTTGTAATATGTTCTGCTGTAATTTTATCAGCTGCTTTTACTGCCGACTCGTACTTGGCGTAAGTTTTAACACCAGACTTGTTTTCAGTAAGAATCCTTTCAATGCGGTCTGTCATATTGCGTTCTAACATAATTTATTACCTTTTATTTATTAATGTATTTACTTAACTTATGAACCATATTAATGGTTGGCACAAGAAAGTATACCTTTTTAGGTAATTATTTTTACATTAATGAAAATGTTTATAAAATGTTATAATATGCTGCTTCTTCGATTACATCATTCTCTTCAAGCCACTCTAAGCATAAGTCCATAACCATCTTATCGTTTCTAACATCGAAAAACTCTAAGCGGTCTGCCAAAAACTCTCGACCATCGTCACAGATCATAATGATATTAATTACTGTACCACCAGCCCATGTGAACCTGTAATTTTCACATTCAAATACTCTGTAAGTTTTCATAGTGTTGCCCTTTCAATAGTTTCTAAAAAATTAATTATTTTCTCTTTGACCCGTAATCACTTAAAATACACCAACCCCAACATTCATCTTCTTTGCCAATGGACACATCGTCCCAAAACAAGCCAGCTTTATAACCTTCGCTTTGCAGAATTTGTAAAGCAGTTATGGCTTGTAATGGACCATCACTTACCCAGTGCAAATGACTGTTTAATAAATCAAACTCGTTGACTTTATTTCCTTCTTCCCAAAAAAAACGATCATTGTGAGGCATTTCCATTCCATCAGTTGAGCATTGTGTATGAATAAACATATTAAAGTGCTTTAAAGTTAATTCGATTTTCATTTTTATCTCCAAGGGCCAAAGCCCTATTATTTCTTTAAACGCATATAAATCTCATGTGAATATGTCAAACACATATCTTGATAATAATTTTCTTTTTCTGGGTTCCAGCCTTTCATGGCATCCCTTGCTGATGCACAATCACCAACAATATACTTGAGTGCATCTAGGTCAACACTTTTGGCATGGTCTTCCCATTTATTAAAATCATTTGCTGTTGCGCCACTCATAAGATTCTCCAAAGGGGCCGTAGCCCATTATAGTTAATTGTCGTAACGTGCTTCTTGAGCGTTGATCTGATCTTCCGTCCATGGAATGTTTTCAATAGCGTCCCAAGTTGATGCTATTTTATCCATGATAACTTTTGCATCTTTAAGAAAGCTGGCATCGAAAGGGCTAAGTTCGCGCTCGGCCCACTCTAAACTACTTAATTGTAGATGAAGTTTTTTACTTAATTGGTAATTAGTCATGTGATGCTCCAAGGGGCCGAAGCCCCAGTTATTGTTTTTATCCACCAATAGATAAATAATGATTTTTAAGTTCAAGGGCGGCAGTCTTTGCAGCATTATATGAGCCAAAATCTGTGGGTTCGTATGAATTTTCATAGTCTTCACAAACCATTAAGCCAGAAACCTTATTGTAGACTTCATAAGCGATAACTTTCCCATCGTCTTTCATAACTTTAATAGAAGAAAATCTTGAAATATGGTATTCGGTAGGTTCGATCATGTGATACTCCGTTTATTTATTTACTTAACTTATGACCATAATATACCTTATAAGGTATCACTGTATACCTTTTTAGTAACTTTTTTAGCAATATCTAAACCAGCACAAATAAACACTTTGTGGCCTACACCTTCTAAATAGGCAATCCAATCTTTTTGCTTCTCGCTAACTCTACCGCCTTTTGACCTTTTCATTTCTATCCAAGTGTTCCATGCAGGTATGTAAAGGTCTGGAACGCCAGCAGAAACACCTTCTGCCTTTAATCTAGCCCCTGCACTTTGTGACCGCTTTTCACCATTGGGAATAGCAAAGATGCGCACATCTACATAAGTGCGCCTAAACCATTGAACAAATAACACTTGCTCTTCATGCTCACTGGGTATTTTTAAAACGGAATTATTGGTAGCCAATCTTGACACTGATCTAGTTGGCTTGCGAAATCTTCTGGCGGCTCTATTTGGTACTGTTGGCATAATCCATTCTCCATGTAATAGTCACAAGTGTGGCAACATTTAGGTTCGTTAATATCGACAATGGCGTTAACCTTTGCGTTGTACTCTTCAACCACTTTCGGGGTCTTATGACGCATAATTTCTCCTTATTACATTAAAAAACCGACCATTCTTTTCATAATCAATAGCATCTGGTGGGGTTGCTTGGTTAAACGCTACTGAGGCTTGATATAAGCCGTTGGCAGCAACTAACTCGGCATGACACCCGCTAGCATGGGCAATCGTATTAACTTGTCCTAAAGCCTTTTGACCAGCATAGCCGCTATGATTTACGCAAAAGTATTCAGTAATTGGTTTATCGCTTAATGATTTGCCGTAATAGGTGGCTCTAAGCATTTCATTTCCAGCCCTGCTGGTGTATTCATCCCACTGCCAACTAGCCACCGCCATTTTTAACTCGGTATCAGTACCCATAATGCAATCATCTCGCAACTGCATAAGTGTTTTATTTTGGCTTTCGGGAAATTCATTGCCGCATGATGGGCAAACCATAACGGATATGTGGACTATTTCGTGGCATACATCACATACTTTTATTGGTGCTTCACCACCACCGCCTGACTTTTGAGGTGGTCTAACTCTGGTAATTGGTCCATGAGTGGATATATTGCCTGCAAAATCTAACACCAAACAATGCTTGGTGTGTTTTTTTGGCCTTAAACCTCTGCCAGCCATTTGCATATAAAGAGCAGGGGACATTGTAGGCCGAAGCATTACGATTAAATCAATGTCTGGAAAATCAAACCCAGTGGTTAATACATTGGCATTGGTTAATGCTTTAATCTCCCCAGCCTTAAAACGCCTAATGATTTCTGCTCTTTCTGCTGCTGGTGTTTTACCTGTCACACAAGCTGCGGTTATTCCCATATCATTTAATTCCTCTGCCATGTGTTCAGCGTGATTAACACCAGTACAGAAAAATAGCCAATGCTTGCAATCTTTTGCCCTGTGGATAACTTCCTCTGTAACTTGTGAATTTGTTTCATAGTTATCCACAGCCGCTTGCAGTTCAGACTCTATGTATTCTCCACCTCGCTTATTTACACCATCTACATTTAGTTTGGTTGTGGTGCTTTTGCTTCTAAGTGTGCACAAGTGACCCTTGTGTATTAACTCTTCAATGGTTACTGGCTCAATGCGGTCATGGAACAATGCGCCCTCTTCATCTATGTACCCATGCCCTAGCCTAAATGGGGTGGCCGTTAGTCCAACGACACGCAAATGAGGGTTAATATCAAATAATTTTTGAATAAGTTTACGATAACCACCTTCATCTTTGTGCGATATAAGGTGACATTCATCTACAATAATTATGTCGATGTGGCCTATTTCATCTGCTCGGTTGCGGATAGATTGAATGCCAGCAAATGTAATGGGTTCTGCTAAGTTCTTTTGCCGTAATCCAGCACTGTATATCCCCATTGGTGCGCCAGCCCAATGTTGGCGCATTTTCTCTGCGTTTTGCTGAATTAATTCTTTAACATGGGTTAGCATTAAAACCCTTGTTTCGGGCCACTGGGTTAATGCATCTTTGCAAAGTTCGGCTACAATATGGCTTTTGCCACTACCAGTAGGCAGAACCAAGCAAGGGTTGCCTTGGTTGTTTCTTAACCAGTTGTAAAGCAAATCAATAGACCTTTGCTGGTAGTCTCTTAATATCATCCAATAAATCTCCCGTTAAATGCTTCCCTTAATTTATCCCCACCGCCACTAGCACATTGGTCTGGGTTGGCAATAATTTCTTGACCGCTATAACCACTTTCACCATTTAAAACTTCCTTGCCGTTAATAATATAAATGGCTTCCCATTCGCTTTCTGCCTCTTTGCGCTTATACGGCACTAGGTCTGGGTGTATAACGTGACTGTCACAACCAGTGCGCTGGTAATCCAGAGGAATATTTTCTGAATTATGCCTTTCACAACGCCATGTTGAATCTGCTTTGGCGGTTGCATGGGCGCAAGTTCTGCAATTACCTTGCTTGGTGGGTTCATTTTCGTGACAGAATTTGTAAGCTGCACAGAACTTGCAAAGATACCAAGCCTTGCTAGCACCACTACATGGTTCTGGCAGTCTATCGGATAGGGCTATGCGCTTACCTCTTGCGACAGCTTTTTTAGCAACGTCAATATCAAAATGAATACGCTCTGTATGCAACCTATCATCGTCTTTGCAAACAGCGACATATAAAGCCCTTTTTAACTTTAACCCTAGCATATACACCTGCATCTGAACGTAGTGCATAGGCTTAGATGCTTGTACGCCTTTCTTTAAATCGTCAAAACTCTTTTTACTGTGGGTTTTAAATTCTGCTAAATGCTTTGTATTTTCCGCAGTAGGTACGCCATTATGAATAACACCATCTACACTGCCAGATACATGGGAACCAAAATCCACTCGTTCTTGGCTACCATCAATATCTATACCTATTGCGCGTAAATCTGAAATAATTTGAGGTTCTTCTAAATGCCCTCGCCTAAATAAACGCAGTATGCGACCTTGGAATTGCTCTACAATAGCCCATCTAAAAGATAGCCATAACCATCTATCGCAATGGTGTCCTAAGCCAGAACAGCCTAAATGGGGTCTTGGTTGTTCTTGCCTTGCTTCATGTGCTTGATCTATTAATGCTGAAATATGTTGGACAGGTTCTGGTATTTTTGCCATAATGAAATCTCCTTTTATAGTATTTATGCAGATATTGACGGGCATTTTACAGCCCGTCTTTTTTATGGGTGTTATTTAGCCCAAGGCGGCGTACCAGATGCTGGTGCCGCAGTAGGTGATGAAGCAACGGGTGCTACCCCACCTTTCATTGCTTTAAAGCCACTTACATCATTTGAAGCATCGTACCCACCACTTGCTTCACGAATCTTGACTTTAATTTCTAACTGACCGCCAATTAACTGGTCGGTATCTTCTACCGAAGCCAAGCCAATGGCCCTCATTAACTCGCCCAGTTGTTGGATACCAATTTCTTGTGCTTTAGGGTTAGGGTTGCGAATATTTAAGTTGCCAAAAATAACTCGGCCTTCATGGGTTGGTCCCGTGATGTTATATCGTATAGCGATATACTGCCCTGTCCCTGCTTTAGTGTCTTTTAATTCTGCACTACCAATGGCGCAAGAATACCAACCTGCTGGAATTGGCTCAAAGTTGCTTTCGCTTTGTGGGATTTCGCTTGTGTTAAAAGATTGACCTAAATTAGCCATGATTATGCTTCCTTTTCTATAGTAAATGATGGGCGACCAGCTTTTGTGGTTACAGCCCCTAGTAATGCTTCGGTAATACTTTCATCGGCAGCTTTCCAGCTTGCCATGTTAATGGTTGGTGTCCAACGAAATAGTTCACCTAAATGGCTGGTTAATCCAGCATCGGCTGCTAGTTCTTGTAACTTGTCCCCATCAACTTTATTGGTTAGCCGCTCAACAATTTTAATGTTGTAGCCTTTGACGCTGATTGACTTAGTGCCGTTAAAATGTTCTGGCGCAAATTCTTGAACCAGTTTATCTTCTATTAAGCGTCTTTTTTCAATCGCGTGTTTTTCATCGGCTTTTGCGTTTAACCAATCGTTATAGATGCTCACGATACACCGCCAATCTTGGCAATAATCTCCCCAAGGTCTGGCGTTTCCCAAGCCTCTAACTTGCCACTGCGGTCTTTAGCCAACCATAGGCCGTCTGAATCGCACATTAATGCCCGTTGAGTTTTGCCTTCTTCATCTTTTTCTATCCGAAGTGCTAACACTTCATCGAAAAAATACGGCAGTTTTTGGGCCGTCTTGTTGCCGGGCAATGACGGGAAATAGAGCATTCTGCCCATCTCGTCTTGTTGCTTTTCTAACTTGGCGGTCATTAAAACGTGCATATTTAGGTCTCGGAATGCCCTAATTATTTCGCTTAATTGGACATCCATTTCGCCATAAGCTGCACGACCATCTTTATTAACCTTTTTTTCGTGGGCTAAAACGACTTCTGCAATCTCTGATATTGAATCTAAAACTACCGATTGAAATTCATCTGAATCTTTCAACCAACTATAGGCATCGTGTAAATCTCCAATGTTTTTTATTTCTATAAAAGGTATATTGTCATCTTTAAGTGATAACAAACCATCTTCCGCAGATAGAACAACGGGTTTAGGCAGCGTTTTAGTTAGGGTTGTTTTACCAGACCCTGCTTGTCCATATACTAGAACTTTTAAGCCTTTGGCGTGGATATCGCCTGTGCTTTTTAATTGAATTGACATTATGTTTATTCCTTTTTATAACTTCGGTTGGAAATATTCCGTTTGAAGTTGTATACAGTATAATCATTTGTTGGTATATTTAAAAGCGTTTTTATAAATAAATTTACATAAAAGGGAATAAAAATGAATCTTCAGTTAGTTAAAGAGCAACTTGCAGACAGTAATCTGCGCAAAGTTGCCGAAGCCTCTGGCTTAAAATACAACGTTGTTACGCGTTTAATGAGGGGCGAAACTGACCCTAAATATTCCACTGTGGAAGCACTCTACAACTATTTAGAGGCTCGCGAAAATGGCAAGAATATTTGATCACCCATTTAAACCTCAAGAAGCACCAAAAGCCGAGCCACCAGAATTTCAGTTAATAGATGCTATGAAGGCATCTGGCTTAACACCACCAGCCCAAGTATTCTTGGATGGTAAATTACACCGATGGGCTGGCAGTGGTAAGAAAGACAAGAACAGTTGGTACTGTTGTTTTGCAGATGGTATTCCTGCTGGCAGATTTGGCGATTGGCGGCTAGATTTAGAAGTTACTTGGCGAGCAAACGTAGGGCGTGAACTTAGCAGTGCCGAGCAAATGGCAAATAGCCGTAGGTTAAGCGAAGCAAAGAAAGTCCGTGATGCAGAAATGGCCCAGAAACGTGAAGTTGCCAGCATTACAGTAGAAACAATCTGGACTAAATGTACAGGCTCAGAAGATACCCACCCATACCTACAGCATAAAGGCGTTAAATCTCACGGCTCACGCGTTACTGGTGACGGCAGACTAGCACTACCACTATATGGTGAAGATGATAGCATCAGCAGTTTACAGTATATAAGCGCAGAAGGTAGCAAGCAGTTTCATTCTGGTGGTGCAGTGTCTGGCAAGTTCTGGACTATTGGCACTATGGACGAATCAGGGCCATTATTTATAGCCGAAGGGTTTGCAACCGCAGCTACTATTACCGAAGCCACTGGCAGACCTTGTGTTGTTGCTTATAGTGCAAGCAATATTCCAGCAGTTACTAAAATAATGCGAGACAAGTATGGCATAGGGCAAGAGTTAGTTATTGTTGCAGATAATGATGAGCATGGCGTTGGTAAAAAGTATGCAGATCAAGCCAGTGTTCGTTCTTCTGCTAAAGTAATTATGCCACCAACCCTTGGTGATGCTAATGATTACGCGCAAGAAAAAAGCAGTGAAGACCTATTATTACTTTTAATGCCGCCAGCCAGCAGCATTTATGAAGTTCTTAGAGTGGTTAGTGGGGACTCACTATCGCTAGACTACCAAGCCCCTGATGAATTAATCCAAGACATGGTGGTTAGAAAATCACAATCTATGCTTTATGGTGACAGCAACAGTGGTAAAACATTCTATGCTCTATCAATGGCCCATGCCATTTGTGAAGGTATTCGGTTTATGGGTAAACAAGTAGAAAAGGGTGCAGTCATTTACCTAGCTACCGAAAGCCCATCAAGTGTTATTAGCCGAGTACAAGCCATTAAAGATTTCTATCAATGCAAAATGCAGAATCTATTTATAGTGCAAATTCCAGTTAATTTCTTTACAAGCGATAAACACGCTACCGAAGTTATTGAACTGACCAAACAAATAGAATCTGACACTGGCGAAAAGGTTAACCTTATTATTGGTGATACATTAGCCCGTATGACCGCAGGGGCTAACGAAAACAGTGGTGAAGATATGGTACCCATACTGCAAAGGTTGGACGCAGTAGTTTATGAAGCCAATACCGCATTCTTAACGATTCATCACAGTGGCAAAGATGCTTCCAGAGGTGCTAGGGGCAGTTCAACCATTCGCGCACATATAGATACTGAAATTATGGTCGTAGAAGAAAACGGACAAAGAACAGCTACTATTACCAAGCAGCGTGAATTGCCAAGCAAAGGCGTAGAAATACCATTCAAGTTAGAAATTGTTGAAATGGGTATATCTAAGTTTGGCGAAAATGTAAGCACTTGCGTAGCCGTATTTGACGATGAAGAGCGTGTCAAGAAGGTCAAGAAAGATTCTAAATTGGAGAAAAATAAGAAACTAATTGAAAGGGCTTGGTGGTCAGGTGGCGCAGAAGTGCGTGAAGTCGGTGGTGATAATAAGCCTTACATCAGCCGATCAGCCTTTAAAGAAATGTTAAGAAATGATGGGTTAACCGAACCAGTTGTTAAAAATTATATGAAGCCTTCCTATGATTCTGGTCCAGTTTCCATTCTTTTAAATGGTGAAATAATAACCAATCATGAGCATGGTTATATTATTTTAGACAACATTTTAGCCTCTGCATTTTTGCTAAGAAAGGGTTCTTAAAGTGGGTACAAAAAGGTACATGTACCCTTTTATGTACCTTGTACCTTTTTACGCATTATATGTACAAAAAGGGTACATAAAGGTACATATACCCTATAGGGTATGTACCTATGTACCTTGTATATGCCCATAAAAATTGTTCGTGTTATAATTTTAAAATAAGGAAATACAAATGCTAGAAATTGAATACAAAAAACCTAATGATCTTATTCCCTATGTGAATAACTCTAGGACTCATTCTGAAAGCCAAATCACACAAGTGGCATCAAGCATTAAAGAGTTTGGTTTTACCAACCCTATATTGATTGATGGTGAAAACGGAATAATCGCTGGTCACGGACGTTTACTGGCTGCCTTAAAGCTAGACATTAGTGAAGTGCCTACGATCGCCCTACATGGGTTAACCGATGCTCAACGCAAGGCTTATGTAATAGCAGATAACAAATTGGCGTTAAACAGTGGTTGGGACCTTGAATTACTAAAAATTGAACTTGCAGATATTGAGGGTGAATTTGATTTAGATATTTTAGGTTTTGATAATGATGAATTATTAGACATATTAGAACCTAACCTTGATAACTTAGAAGATGAAAACCCCTACACAAAAAAAGCAGATGCACCTACTTATGAACCCACTGGTGACAAACCAGATGTTAAAGAACTTTATAACGATGAAAAAACATTTGATTTAATAGCAAATATTAAAGCTGCCGTTTTACCTCAAGCAGAAAAAGATTTTTTAATGTTGGCTGCTGGTAGGCACACAGTTCTTGATTTTGAAGCCATTGCTAATTATTACGCCCACTCAAGCAAAGAGTGCCAAGAGTTAATGGAAGAAAATGCACTTGTCATTATAGATTTAAAGCAAGCACTCGCAAACGGATACGCAAAAATGTCTGATGATGTAGCAGAGCAGTATTTAAAGGACTACCCTAATGAGTGATAAATTTGCAATTTTTATATTAACTCATGGTAGGTCTGACAATGTTGTGACTTACAAAACACTTAGAAGCCAAGGCTACACTGGTGAGATAATATTGCTCATCGATGATGAAGATAAAGAGGCCGATAATTATAAAAAAATCTATGGAAATCAAGTACATATATTCAATAAGCAAGATGCTATTGATATGACTGATAGTGGCGACAACTTCCAAAAAAGAAATTCAGTTGTCTATGCTAGAAATTATAATTTTAAAGTGGCTGAAAAGTTAGGCATAAAGTATTTTCTGCAACTGGATGATGATTACAGCCAGTTTAGGTATACGTTTGATAATGACGATAATTACATTACAAAAAGCATTTCCATAAAAGATTTAGATGGTGTGATTAAATGTATGTTGGATTTTTACATTGATAGCAATGTAACAACCATTGCAATGAGCCAAGGCGGTGACTTTATTGGTGGTGAAGGTTCTGGCGTTGCAACAAAATACAAGAAAGGTGAGTTTTCAAGAAAGGCAATGAACAGCTTTTTTTGCTCTACAGATAGACCATTTAAGTTTATGGGCCGAATAAATGAAGACGTTAATGCCTATGTTTCTTTAGGATTAACAGGCAGTTTATTCTTAACCTATCCAAGAATTAGACTTGAGCAGAAAGAAACACAAGCCAATTCTGGTGGACTAACTGACATTTATTTAGACTTGGGCACCTATGTGAAAAGTTTTTACTCTGTAATGTACGCACCATCATGCGTAAAGATAACCGAAATGGGTGTAAGCAATAGAAGATTGCACCATAAAGTAAGCTGGAAAAATGCTGTACCAATGGTAATCAATGAGAGTTTTAAAAAATGAAAACTAAGGTAGGAATAACAGCATCATGCTTTGACTTGCTTCATGCTGGTCACATATCTATGCTTAGGGAAGCCAAGTTATACTGTGATCATTTGGTGTGCTGCATACAAACAGACCCGACAGTAGATAGACCAAGCAAAAATAAACCTATTCAATCCATTGTTGAAAGGCACATGCAATTAGCGGCAGTTAAGTATGTAGACGAGATCATACCTTATACGACCGAAAATGATCTCATTGACATACTTAATATGTTGAACATAGATGTTAGGATTATTGGAGAAGATTATGTCGGCGAAAGATTTACAGGTGATGATATGGACATAAAAGTTGTTTATAACAAAAGGTCTCATAAATTCTCAACATCAGATTTACGAAAAAGGGCTGCTAATATCTGCCCATTAGGTGATAAAAAATGACAGACAAAAAACCAGCACATAGGCCAAAAGGCACAACCATTTTTATTGATTGGGAAAAGGTTGATAATATGTGCGCTATTCAATGTACTGGTGAAGAAATTGCAGGAGTGTTAGATATAGATTACGACACACTTTCAAGTGCTTGCAAAAGGGAAAAAAATCTACTTTTTTCGGACTATATCGGACAAAAGAAATCGGGCGGCAAAATGTCACTTAGAAGAAAGCAATACTCAACCGCAATGGCAGGTAATGCAACGATGTTAGTTTGGTTAGGTAAAAACTGGCTTGGTCAGACGGACAAATTAGATACAACAAGTTCAGACGGCTCAATGACTCCACCCACGACCATTCAATTGGTTGCAAAAGAATTTGGTGATATTTAATGTCAGTTGTTGATATAGAGTTACCCCCAAAATTAGTGCCTATTTTCTCAGGCGAGGCTAGGTATAGGTGTGCTTTTGGCGGCAGAGGTGGGGCCAAGTCACGCGCTTTTGCTTTAATGACTGCGGTGTGGGGCTACAAATTTGGCAAGAGTGGTCGCACTGGTCAGATACTTTGTTTGCGTCAGTACATGAACAGCCTAAGTGAAAGCTCATTTGCTGAAATAAAAAGCGCAATACAAAGTGTGCCTTTTCTTAATGAATACTATGAATGTGGTGATCATTTTATTAGAAGTGTTGACGGAATGATTACCTATTCATTCGCTGGATTATCACGCAACCTAGACAGTATTAAATCTAAGTCACGCATTATATTGGCGTTTATTGATGAAGCAGAAGCTATATCTGAGACAGCTTACATGACACTATTGCCTAGTATCCGTGAACAAAACTCTGAACTATGGTGTATATGGAACCCACAATCTAAAGAATCTGCAACGCAAAAGAGGTTTAGGGATAACACACCAGATGATTGCAAGATCACTAAAATAGGTTGGCAAGATAACCCGTGGTTCCCTGATGTGTTAAACAAGCAGCGTTTGGAAGACTTTAAGCAGCGTCCAGATACTTATGGTCATGTGTGGGAATCTGACTTTTTAGAATTTCCAGAAGGTGCGTTTTGGTTACGAGAAATCAATAAAGCACAAACTGATGGTAGGATATGCAAATTGCCTGTGGTTGATTCTCACCCTTGCATGGCTTTCTTTGACATTGGTGCTAGTGATGGTTGTGCTATATGGGTCGTGCAACAAGTAGGCTTAGAGTTTAGGTGTATTGATTTCTATGAAGCATGGTCAGAGCCATACAGTCACGCAGTAAAATGGTTAAAATCACTTGATCTTGTATTTGAAGATATGTATTTACCCCATGACGCAGATCATAAGCGGCAAGGCCAAAATAGCAACAAGTCACCCAAGCAGATGCTTAAAGAACTAATGCCAAGTACACATTGGCGTGTAGTGCCTCGCATACAAGATTTACTGTGGGGTATTCAGCAAGTGTCTGATATTTTTCCTTACCTTTACATTGACGAAGTTAAATGCGCGAAAGGGTTAGATCATTTAAAATCATACAGACGTAAATGGTCTAACAGTGAAAGCAGATGGACTTCTATACCTGATAAATCAGAAGGTCACAGTGAAGCCGCAGACGCACTTAGGCAAATGGCGCAAGCCTTTGCAGCAGGCGATTTAGGTAAGTCTAAAAAGAAGAATCGTGGCGCATTAAAAAGGGGTATTAAAGGTTTGGTTTAATCATGCTATAATTTAACGATATAGGTTGCATTCTCATAAGATTAAGATTATTTACATGGATTATTAAGATGGCTATTTCAACATACAGCGAATTAAAAGCCTCTATTGCTAATTTTTTAAATCGTGATGATCTGACGGCTACGATACCAGATTTTATATCGTTGGCTGAATCTTCTATTAATAATGAGATACGGCATTGGCGCATGGAAACTCGCGCAGAGACTACAGTTGATAGCCAGTTCACGGGTATACCTAGTGATTGGCTTTCTACCATACGCTTTCATTTGGTAACTGATGGGACTAGCAGTCTTAATTTTATGGCTTTGGCTCCAATGCAAGCAGCTAGAGCAGCTAGGAATGATGCTACGGGTACGCCAACTAACTACAGCCTTAACAG
>TARA_R110001606_G_scaffold288585_1_pt1 | contig 16129 bp, 25 predicted proteins | sample TARA_R110001606 | Tara Oceans TARA_R110001606 (sample SAMEA4398315) | marine metagenome | biome: Polar Biome; feature: [SRF] surface water layer (ENVO:00010504); material: water (ENVO:00002006), including particulate matter (ENVO:01000060) such as... | depth 5 m | reverse complement strand
CCGCAAGGTACGCTACCGGGGCATGGAGAAGAATCAGGCCCAGCTGTACAGTCTGTTTGCGCTGGCCAATCTGGTATTGGCAAAGCGGTGTTATGCAACGACTGATGGGGTTATTGCGTCTTGAACCCTGGTAATGGGGTGCAAACAGGCCAAAATGGCCGGATTTGAAGGCGATATGTGGGGCATTGTCGCCAAGAACAGGTTGGCTGCATCAAAAGCTTAGTTTGTCGGCGCGAGTGATGCGCAAATCTGATTTGATCAGCGTTTCCTTAAGGGTTCGGAGAATGCTGATCTTCTGGACGCTCATTGCCTTCAAGGCTTTCTTGGCTACGCTGTCATAGGCTTGCAATGCATCGGCCAGGGCGCGAGAAATGAGCACATCCGGGGATACCTGCTTGTTGGCCCACAGATCGACGTAGACGGGCAGCCAGCCCCGATTCTCGCAAGCGGGGATCAGGTCTTTGCGCAGGAACGTGCTTTTGCCGGTACGTCGGTGAAGTGCCAGAAACAAACCAGAGCTGGTATCGGTGAGTGATTCACCTGCCAACGCGCTGACGATTTGCAGTGCCAGCTCTGGGCGGTGGAACGTGAACTTGTTGCTTTCCATGCCTTTGACCATCGGTTTCATGGCGTTTTACCCTGAATTATTCTCTGTGGAATAAATTATCATTCTAGAGATAATTGCCGATAATTCCAGAGTTACGCGGTGTGTGAAGGGCATTTGCCCGCGAGTGGTGCTCCCAATGCCTGACTTAGCTTCTGGTAAGCACCGGTATAAAGTTCGGGGTGTTGACCCACTGCATCGTCTCGGATGCGCTTTGATGACCCTCCCAGCAGCCGCAGTCCTCGTCCCAGAACTCAGGGTCGAACACATACGCTTTGCCGAGCTGGATGCCACTGGTGACGCTCAGCGGCGCTGCCATGAGCTTTCCTTGGTGGAAGAGGGCAACGGTACTGTCGTCTATCTCAAGGGCCACTCCCTGCTTGTCCTGCAATAGGTCGGTGTAGCGCTGGATGATCTGTTCAAACGTCATGGGGATGCTCCTTCACCGGCTGTAATGGGTCAGGCGACGTGGCTGGTTTGCTGGGCATGGCCGGTATTGAGCAGGAAGGCGAGCTCCAGGTAGACACGCTCAATGGCTGCGTCGATGGCGCCGGCGACACTGGTCTGCTTACCGAGGCAGACGAAGGTGCGCTCGCCCGAGGTTGGGCAGCGGCCAAGGAACCAGAAAATACCTCCGCTCAGTACGCTTCCCGTAGCGATCCCTGTCCATGTGTCGGGATAGGTGGTGAGGACGCAGAAGTTATCCAGAGCAGGGCCATAGACCACGCCACTATCCAACAGGATCGGCATGTCGGTTCCGCGCAGCTGCTTCAACAGGTCGATTGGGTAATCCAGTTGGGCTTGGACAATCTCGGTGGCTTGCTTGATCAGGTCTGCGTTGTAGTTGCTCATGGTGCCGTCCCCATCCAGTGATTTGATGGAGTTATCTTCACCCTGACTAGGGGTGTGTCATCGGGACAGGAGCAATTGTTTTTGAGTTATCTGGCAGGAGTGTGCGGCCGGATCGCCAGCCCCGAGAAAGGGAATTGGCGATCGAGTAGACGTGGTTGATCAAACGCTTGACCAGTACGGGCCGGAGGCGATGATCTTGATCTTCCCGGCTTTGCGCTGCTTCTGTAGCAAGCGATCGGCGGCGCGCATCGCTACCTCGCCTTTCTGAACACCTGCAGCCTCTGCTGCCGCCATAACATCGGCGGCGCGGAAGCGCTCACCCATCGCCTGCAGCATCGCTGCCAGCTGCTGCTCTGTGATTTCTACGCCTTTCACATTCATTCTTGGGACTCCACGTTCTGCCGGCAGGGAAGCGTTACCACTCCGTCCTTGAGGAACTTATGCTCGCTTCGCGCGTTGGCTTGGTCAACGTTCGCCATGAAGTAGGCAAGGCAGGCGTCAAAACCCTGCGGGATCAAGTCACGGTAGGCGCACCGGTGATCACCGTTGAGGATCAGAAATCCTTGCAACTGGCCAATGACAAGCGCCGTGGTCTCACAGCCATAGATGTCGATGTCCTGGCTGTTATGGCTGATTATGAAGCCATCACCATCCATGGTGGTGTTGGGCGGGGTCAGTGCTGGCATGAAGCCGAAGTCAGCATGATGCATCTGTGGCGTCTCCTGTTCTTGGTGGTGCTGATCGAGAGAGCATCATCACCGATGAATGCCCGTGTCATCAGCGGCGCTATGCATTCACCCATAGCGCTGCGCTCGATCCCCAAGACGCGAACTGGCGTGCGCCGCGTCGGACTGGCTTGGGCGGGAGGCTAATCCTTCCAGTGGTCGTCATCCTCCATTCTCAATATTGGTTTCGAGATCTCGCTTTCAGCAATCCTTTCCCTGGAGCGCCAGAGCTGGATGACAGTGCACAGGGCAATGATCGCGGTGGCGTGAGCAGTGATGGTTTCGTTCAGTAGACTCAGTAGTTCATTCATTTCAATGTTTCTCCATTTGTGACTTTATTTACTTCGTTCGTCACTTTTTGATTTGAAAACCGGATCTCATCGCTTCGGGCGGTCATGGGTGCTCCTTGTGGGCGGATCACCTGCAGGTTGCTGTCACGACTAGGAAGGGCTCAAGCCAAGGTGCGGAGTCATCGAACTGGAAGATGATCGAGCAGGGGGCCGGTGGACGTGGAAGCCAAGAATTGGAATCGTGACTGGCTTTGCCGCGCTGGCCGGCCAGGAGCGATTGCGGATGAGATGTGCCGTGCCCGCGCTGAGCACGCAGTTGCCTGATAGGCAGGGTGATGATGCAAAGAGAAGGTATCGTTCAGCCAGCAGCGCTTCTGGGGCTCTGGCGCCGAAGGAAACAGGGCACCGCGATGATGACGAGATCCGATGCTCAGAACTGAGCGCTACTTTTCTCGGTACCGGCGCCGAAGCCACGCCGGCAAACTGAGGCCCGAGCTTGAGAGCTGGCCGACAAACCTGAAGGCACCAGGTACGTTGGACCGATCACGCAGGGGTTACCCACCCCACCCACCTGAACATCCAGAGCGGGCTGTGAGGCTGCTCAGTGGTCCGAGTCAGTCGAAGGCGGGGATGCTTGCAGGTTTGTCGTTGCAATAAGACCGTGGCAGCGCCGCGCAAGCTGATGCATGTAGTCAACACCGGTGCAGGTACCTTCGATCCGGATCAGGTCCTGCAGCTGCACTGTGATGCCCGAAAGCGAATGGATGGCGCCTGCCAGTTGCTCACACATAGAGACCACGTATTGAGGCACCCCGAATTCCGGATGGCTGACAAAGTCACTCTCGCTGCCTCCCCGGGTACGCAGCGCGCAAGTAATGATCCTCTGAAAGTCCTGATACTCAGATCCCACCCTGAGGTCTCCTCATAGCCAAAGATTGAAAACGGGGGAGGCTATCTACACGAATCCTGATTCGATAGCCAGCCGCAACCATTCGGATCTGCGAAGAAGCCACTTCTGCCAGGCCGGACCCGATATATCCCTAGTGATGACTGCAGGGGCCTTGTTTGGCGGATACCAGGTCGGCGGATATGTGGACAAATTCAGGGTCACCCTACGGTTTCCTCATATCCCACATTAACTGTCGGAGAGCTTATTCGCCCAGAGCCCAGACACCACGCGGGTTTCAGTGTGAAATGTGGAAGGATTCAGGGTGGGCTGATATGTGGACAGATTCAGGGTCATGGAGGCCTGCTCGCCCTGTGGTCGTATGCTGGCAACACCCCAGATCCTCAGATCCTACTTTAAGAATTCAGAGAGAGAATCGGCTAGAGCCCTTGTCCCATGCGGGTTTCGGGTCGATATGTGGAAAGATTCAGGGTCATCTTCCCCCAGATCCTCGCTTCCCGGGAGCGGGTTTCTGTTTTCCTCATATTCCACATTAACCGTTCGTGCCTTAAATCGGCTGCAGCCCTTGTGGCACGCGGCTTTCAGTCTGAAATGTGGAAAGATTCAGGGTGCCCCAATATGTGGACAGATTCAGGGTCACTTTCCCCCTAGGTTCTCGCTTCACGGGAGCGGGTTTCTGTTTTCCTCATATTCCACATTAACTGTTCGTGTCGTTAATCGGCTGCAGCCCTTGTGGCACGCGGCTTTCAGTCTGAAATGTGGAAAGATTCAGGGTGGCCCGATATGTGGAAGGATTCAGGGCTAGGTCAGCTAGGTCACCACCTTCGAGCTAAGAGGACTCCCAATCTCCTGAGCCCATCAATCCGCCTGCAGGCCCCGTATTTAAAGGCTTACAGCTCTATATGTGGACAAATTCAGGGTGAGCATAGAAGGGGCCTGACAAGTCCAAATGTGGACAGATTCAGGGTCAGTGGGGCGGGTGTGAAAAGTGGTGCATTCTGGTGATATGTGGACAGATTCAGGGTCGGACCTGAAGGCGAGGATCGGGGTCTGTCGTGGGCCGAATTCCACATATTGGGTACGGGGCTCACAGACAATGAATCGGCTGTATCCCTTGTGCCATGCGGGTTCTAGCCTGATATGTGGAAGGATTCAGGGTGACCTGATATGTGGACAAATTCAGGGTCATGAGAATGGACTCGCCGGCGGTGTAAGGTGCTTTCCTCATATTCCACTTGAGCTTTGATGACACGAACATCGCTACAAGCCCCTATATACGGGGCCTCCAGCTCGATATGTGGAAAGAATCAGGGTCAGCGGATATGTGGACGGATTCAGGGTCAAATCCCATCGCCATCAGTCACCGGCCGGCTCGGCTCCTCATATTGGGCTTTAAGATTCTCCGTTCGAATTTGCCTGTAGCCCTTGTGGTGTGCGGCTTTCAGTCTGATATGTGGAAAGATTCAGGGTCAAAGACAAGCAAGCATCTAGGCCTGGGATCTGGCCGGATCTCATGGGCGATATGTGGAAAGATTCAGGGTCAGCGTGCCGGGTGTGAAAAGTGGTGCATTCTGGTGATATGCGGACAAATTCAGGGTCAGTGGGGAAGGTGTGACAAGTGGTGCATTCTGGTGATATGTGGACAAATTCAGGGTGAACTCCTCTTCTGTCGTGAATGGCTTCCCTGCCTCTGATTTCCACATGTCGGAAGCGATAGCACTACATCATGAATCGCTGAAACCCTTATGGCACGGGCCTCTAGCACCAATATGTGGAAGGATTCAGGGTGACCTGATATGTGGAAGGATTCAGGGTAGAGACCGATCTCATCCTGGTACCGGTGAGAGGGGAGGGGAGGTGCAAAGGCTTCTCTGCCAAGATCCGGTCAACCATATGTGGACAGATTCAGGGTCAACCACGCCACGATAGCTCTTGAATACCCCCTTGTTGCCTCCTCAATCCCACTCCAATACCTCTCAAAGCCCCGTAAAGCGGGCATTCTGTCTGATATGTGGAAAGATTCAGGGTCGGCGGGAGGTGTGTGAAAAGTGGTGCATTCTGGTGATATGTGGACAAAATCAGGGTGAGTGCCAACCACATAATGCAGATCAACAACGCTGCTATCCCCAGGTACACATCAACAGCGCAAAGCCTTGTGGGGCGGGGCTTTCGGCTTGATATGTGGAAAGATTCAGGGTCAGTTTGCCGGGTGTGAGTAGTGGTGCATTCTGGTGATATGTGGACAAATTCAGGGTGAGCACAGACGGCATGTTGCGGATCGGTATTGCGCCGTACCACGCAAACTATGCCCAGCGATGCATTCGCGCTAAGCCTTTGTACACGGGGCCTACAGCCTGATATGTGGAAAGATTCAGGGTTAGAGTGATGAGTTGTGTGCGGCCTGTGAAAATGGGTGATATGTGGAAGGATTCAGGGTCACTCATGTGTGGGGAAAATCGGTGCACCTTGGTGATATGTGGAAAGATTCAGGGTCAATCTGTGATGGACTGCGAGGGCCGGTGATATGTGGAAGGATTCAGGGTGCCTTCTGGAGGCCCCGTAATCCGTGGGCTCCAGCGCTTCGATATGTGGAATGCCTGAAAGCCCTGACGGTTGGAGGGCTGCAGGCCTTGGGTGGCTACCTTGGGATCTGACGATATGTGGAAAGATTCAGGGTCAGAAGAGAGTTCAGGCCTACTCCGGGGAATTGTCTTGTGCAGGGCGGTGCTGCCGGCGGGATTTTGATTCCTGTCCAACCCGGGGTTTTTTTTAATATTTAATAATTTAAAACCATTTATGAGGGCTGGAGCCCGCGTATGACGTGGCCTACAGACGATTTATGTGCCCAAAATCAGGGTAAATGCGCCATAAATCAGGGTCTTATGTGCCAGGAATCAGGGTCATTATGTGGACGGATTCAGGGAAAGTAAGCCCAAATTCAGGGTGGCCTGATATGTGGACAGATTCAGGGTCAGCGTAGGGTGCCTGGAGTAAGTGCATCGAGTTGAGCGCAAAAAAAATCCCATATGTGGAAAGATTCAGGGTTCAAATCCACATGTCGGTACTGTAAATATGCCTCAAACAAATGGACTGGGTGGTTGATCCGTGACGACTGAACTCGCAAACGTAGTCAAAGCCAACGCGTTGGTAGAGTCGTCCTATCGTCTGGGGGTGATGGAGCAGAGGATTATCCTCTCATGCCTCGCTCAGCTCCGTAAGGATGACGTGATCACTGACGAAACCTTCTACACGGTCAGTGCCAGGGACATCGGGCAGTTGACCGAAACGGACAGCAAATCCCTCTACTCCGAGCTGGCGGCCGCCACGCAGCGGTTGCGGCGTAAAGACGTCATCATGCACCTGGCTCCCAATACCGGGGAGAAGCTGAGGACGCGTCTCGAAACGAGCTGGGTGCAGTCCTGCATCTACGTCGAGAGTGAGGGGGTCGTAAAACTCCGATTCGCTCGGGACATGGTGCCATACCTGTCTGAGCTGCAGAGGCAATTCACCTCCTACCCTCTGGCCGAGGTGATTCGGATGACCAGCGCTCACGCCATTCGGCTATTTGAACTGTTGATGCAGTACAGCTCCATTGGCAAGCGCGACATCTCAGTAGACGATTTCAGAACCTGGTTTCAGCTGGAAGACAGCTACCCTCTCACGTCCGATCTACGTCGCAAAATCATCGAGCCGGCAGTTGCCCAAATCAACGAGTATTCCTCGCTCGTGTGCAAGATGGAGCCGGTTAAGTCGGGCCGTAAGGTCACCCACTTCAGATTCTCGTTTGCCACTCGCAAGGGTGCCTCGCTCAAGGGTGGCTCAAAGGGGAAGGGCAAGGGTAAGGGGCAGGTCGATGAGGTGCCGGAACTCCCCCTGAATCGCAAACTCACAGAGGCCGATATACAGCGTTATGCCCTGCCAGGCGAGACATGGGAAGCTGCTAAGCGCCGGCTTCAATCCAAAATGGACCGTCAGGGAAGCCTCCTGTAGCACTCCAGTGTGCTGCCCCGGGTAATGCCGGGGCTCATCCCTACTGCGTGACACCTGCAAAGAGCCCAACTAAACAGCCTCTCTCAGAATAGGGGTCTTCAGATCCCACTATGGGTTACGAGCCAAGAAGATGACGCCTGCGCCAAATGTCTGGCCGGCAGAATCTGGCGAATAAACAGGGAGAGAGTGGATGAACACCAACCGGCTTGTAGCGGACCTTTTTCGGTTTGAATCCGACAGGGCAATGTACCTGCACGCTCATAGTGGCAGCCTGAGGGGATTTGTTTCGTCAAATGGACGGCTGCTGCAGGAGGCTCTGGTAGGCGACAGGGCTATACGCGCCCACCTTGAGATCCCCGCAACACTGCAACGGCACCCGTTGCCATCTGGCGTCAGGAGGGCTTTGGCTGCGCATCTGAGCCTGCCTTTGCCGCAGACAGTGCCTGTCAGCCATGATGCAATCCTGCGAGCAAGCAAGTTCGTCGAGGGGCTCTTCGATCTGGATCTGTCGCATGTACAGGTGGTCACAGCAGCCCCCGGAGTCATGCAACCAGACTCAATGGGTGTCGTGTACAGCCATGGGTACCGCAGCCACGTTGTAGTGGCCCCCAGTGAGCATTTCGACCCGTGCGGAATGCTGGTGTATCAATTCGCGATTGCAGCTCACTACGTCTCTATGAGGAGCTCTCCAGAGCTGGAGGCAATGATTACCGATCACACTGCCCAGGCTATGGTGGGGTTCTACGCTACCGTACTCTGGTCACAGAGGGAGCCAGGCTCTGCGGTGGCGTACCAGCTGCGTAACCTCGCAAGATGGGAAGTGGCAAGCGGTTTATCCAACTCAGCCAAAATGCCAATGGGATTCATCGTTTCCGATCTTGGGGTTTCACTGCTTAAGGACTACGGCGGGGATCTGTTCCGGTCCATTGTCACTGAGCTGTACGAGATCCTGCCTGACGGACAAGGCATATGGTTTGGTGCTACCGGCTACGCAGGAGCACTGCTGGGGATCGGCCTTGCTTCTGAGGAAGATGCGTTGAGATTGCTGATGGTGCCGTCGGGGCTTGGTTTGACGCTGGAGGAGCGCCTTAGTCTAGTGGGTTTTGCTGACCTGACTGGCTTGCTCCGCGCAGCAGACCAGTTCATTGGTCGCGTGCTCGGTATTCCTTCAGATCTGGCCCTGCAGCCTAGTGAAGCTGTTTATGGTGGTTCAGCATAAAAGCCAGTGCCTGTTGGAGGCCCATGCCATTGTGCTCGAAGGCCCTCAGCTCACTGGCGACCTGGTCGGGGTCAGCCGCCTCGATCAACAAGCATGCCTCAGGGCGCTGAATGAAGCGCGCGACTATGTCATTCCATGCTTTGGGGTGGAAATCGACAGACTGGTAATCACCGCGATGCCATGCAGAAATGTACAAGGCCCTGATCCTGTCAGTGGGATTTGAGCTGGCCTTGCAATGTGTGCCGAAAACCAGCTCGTAGTGAGGGTGGTTAAGCACCTTCAGGATCAGAGATAGTGACTCTGAGATCTTGGGGCGGGGTTTGACGGGGCTGCTTGGTACGTTGCTCACGGGATCTCATTCCGGCTTTTGATACCTATAGTGCCGACGCGAGACCCCAACTGTGGACGTGGTGAAAGATTTTCCGCGCATGCGCGGAATCTCAAGCTGTGAGTTCGAAACGCGGGGGCCCATTCTGGCGCGCCAGCCCCGAATCCCCAGTTCACGAAACGAGACGTGCACCTCGACTGCCCATTATTGAGTACAGAGGCCAGCCCCAGCATCCCCTGAACATTTGGGTTTTGCCGGGCGCAGCTGGGAGCCTAAATAGACCATTGGAGATTCAATGAGCACTGTACCAAGCGTTGCGGCCGGAAAACGCCCTGCTGCGGTCTTTCTGGGAGCTGGTGATACCAAAGCGCGGCAGGTAGTGGAACAGCTGGTGAGTGAGGGGCTTCCTGTTGGGGTTCTGGAGTCTGCTGATGATATCGAAGCGGATCTCGGTGCCATCAGGGTTCTGCTTGTAGATCAGCTGATTGCGAGAGAAGCTGAGGGGCTGAAACGGATCTCCAGTGTCTTGTGTGCCGATGATGTCCAACGACTTGTCATTGTGCTTGTGCACGCGAAAATCACGTTCGCCGACCGTCTTGCTCTCTCATCGCTGGGCGATCTATCGCTCTGTAGCGCCGATTCGGCATCTTCTGTTCGGAGTCGAATCAGGGAGTGGGGCAGGGATCGCAGCCTTGATGGCCACAAGGTTCTGCTTGTTGAGGATTCCAAGACGGATGCCTATCTAGCCACGAAGTACATGACAGAGATGGGGCTTCAGGTGCTCCATATTGCCCGCGCAGAGCAGGTACTGGGTGCCATTGATATGTTCAGGCCAGATCTCATCCTGAGCGATCTCCATTTGCCGGGATGCACTGGAGATCAGATGGTGAGGGTGCTCAGACAAGACCCTGAGGTGACAATGCCAATATTGCTGCTTTCTTCTGAGAGTTGTCCGGAAAAGCAGTTGATGGCGATGTCGGCCGGGGCCGACGGGTTTATCCGCAAACCGCTTAGATCTTTGCCCTTCAAGCGTGTTCTTAAAACGACATTGCGTAGGTCATCAGCGTTACAGAACAGAATGCACCGTGATGCGATGACAGGGTTGCTGAACCGACAGCAGTTCGATGTCTGGTTACAGCGGGCTGTAGCCCGTAGAGCGTCGTGCTGCTTGGCAGTGATGGATGTAGACCACTTCAAAAGCGTGAATGATCGGTTTGGACATTCCGTCGGTGATGAGGTCCTGGTGCGACTCGCGAAGCTCCTGGAGGATGGACTGCGATCGACGGACCACTCAGCCAGGACCGGTGGGGAAGAGTTCGGGGTCATCATGTATGACTGCACGCCTGAAGCCGCTGTCGGAGTGCTAGATAGGATCAGGCAGGAGTTCATGGCTATTGCATTCTGTGCTGCTGATGAGATCTTTAACAGCAGCGTGAGCATTGGTGTCACTCTGATACAAGGGATGGCGACTGAGGTATATCAACGAGCAGACAGTGCTTTATACAAGGCAAAAAAAGAGGGGCGCAACCGGATAAAGTTGGCCCCCTAAAAGCACAGTTCAATTATGCCTGCATGAAAGACTCATTCGCAGCGGAGACGCTTTCCTGCATAACCGGCTTGTCACGTTTTGGTGCCGGCTCCACTTCCTTAGTTGTGATTGGCGTCGCCCCGGTGAACGCGCCCTCAAGTGAGGCTTCGGCGTGATCTTGTTGCTCAAGTAGGGCTGTTTGAAGAATGTCGCCTGTATCAAACCTTGCAACGGGGAAGCCCGCAGGCACCTTCACTCTGTCCAAATGTGCCTGAATGTCGCCGTAGGTCAGGACACTTCTTTTCCGCATCATTGTCACAAGATCGAGCAGGATCTCGCGGTTGTCACTGCATGCCTCAAGGCAGCGGTCAAAAATGTTCTTTCTCAGCAAGCTGACGCGGGCAGCCTTCATCGCAGCCTCATGCTGGGTGAGCGGGCTTAGGGAGAACGAGCGATCGTGTTTTAGAGCCAGGTATCTTGCCGCCAGCTCATCAAACTGTGTGTAATCATCAAGTGCCACTTCGCTAGACTGCTTGAGAAGTACCTTTTCAGCTGCAGCACCCATCAACAGCATGTGCAGGCGCCAGTGCATGAACTCAGCGGTGTCGATGATGCTCGTGTTGGAGTAAACGCGGGCGACTCGAGCATTGGCATCGAGCTCGAGACTGAAATTGTCATCAAACAGGACCTCCGATCCAGCGTAACCAATAGCCCGGCCTGCTTGATAGACCACCAGTCTGGTCAAATCTGCAATCGTCGCTTGGAACACCGGTTGCTGAGGTAGGCTCTCTTGAATGTGGGGCGCAGAGTAGATCGCCAGCTGGTTGTGAACGCTGTTGGAGTGCTCTGTCTCGTTAGCTGCAGGGCGAGAGATGAAATAGCCAACAGCCAGGATTATTGATGCCGATAAAGCTACCAGCGCGGATGTCTGATTAGCTTCAATCAAGGCTATAGATGGCTCCAGCCCAATGTAGGCCAGAAATGCCACAGAAACTGTAGCCCAGGCGAAGTTTAGGGCCTTCACTAGGCCCTCTGAAGTCACCCGAGCCACATCCCCTTCAGGAGCGCTCAGGACCTCCCTGAGCACAGCCAGAAACGCGAAGACCAGAGACAGCAGGATAGAGGCACCAGTAACGGCCATGATCGTGCTGTCGGGCTTGGGTTCGTAGAAACGAAAGGCTAGTCCGTACAGGCACAGGAAGGCCACCAGTAGTGTCGCAGGAAGGCCCCAGCGGGGAGCCAGCTCTGACGCCTCTTTCAGGTTTTGCAGTCTCATCTTGTCCTCGACGATTAAAGTGATTCCACGGTGGAAGCGGGTTGGCTTGCTGCCGCCTCAGGTTGCCCGCTATCCGGCTGGCTCTGCACCTTGAGCTCGGCTGCCTTGACCGAATCCTCGGGGGGCTGCTCAGCGGGGGTATTCACCTGCGCGTTAGCCGGGGCAGGAGCCGCCTTCCCAGCACCAGGGCCGTTGACCTTCTGAGTGGCTTGCGCCTTCTTGGGTTGCGGGGTCTTCGGTGCCTTTGGAGATTTCTGTTGTGAACCGGTCGGGCTTGGTGCCGGCTGTACAGAGCCATTGCCGCGCGACCGACGTTGCGTGCCCCGCGATGAGCCACCGATTTCCTTATCAAGAGCTTTCAGTTCAGCTTCCAGGTTCTCAACGATACGGTTGAAAGACTCGGAAGCCTTCCGGAAGCTTGCACGATTCTGAGCTGTGCCTGACAACGCGAGGTGAGTCAGGCGTTGATCAAGGCGCGAGACCATGATGGTCATTTGAGCCATCCGGGCCACACGCTCGCTGGTGATCAGGATGTTTCGAGACGGGAAATTCATATTGATTTGCGCGTTCTGGTTTTCAGCCATTGTCATACTCCGTTCTACTGGTTGGGGCCGATGGATCGCAGCCATTGCTGCTTGCCTACGGTGGTGGTGCACGTTGAGAAAAACTGGCTCACGTCACGAGAGTGTTTCAGGTGAGTGGCGGTATCAGCCGCTACGACTGCGCCCCAGACGTCTACCCATACGAGGTGGGCGATTTTGTAGGGGAGATAGCAGACTTCGATGTGCCGATAGGCCGGATCACGTAGGTAGATCTTGCTGACGTAGAGGATGAGCAAGACGATGCAGATCAGCGCGATGATCTGACGAAATGCGCCTGAGGACGATTGCGATGATTCAGCCATCAATTGATTCCTTCGAAATGGTGATGGTGTAGCCGGTCTGCCGGAGAACAACGGATCTAGCTTGTTCGAACGACATCCCGTTCAGAATTAGGCCGCTGAAGACCCTTGCAGCTTCTACTTCCAGATCAACGCGTACGCCCAGGAGTGAGGACTGACTTTCAAATGCGACGCGAGAGTGAGGGGTCAGCTGCTGCGCTGCTGCATAAATGCGATTGATAGCCTGTAAATCGAGTGAGTCTTTGCCAACCTCGGCCGAGAGCATTAGAGCAAGGTACCTACCTGCATTGATCCGGCCCTCAATGAGCTTGAGTAGTTCGCTGCTACGGCCAGAGCGAACAAGGGCGTCGGGATCATCCATACCAGAGCCAAGGGCAATGACGTTGGTTACGATTCCGCATCCTTCGCAGTTTCGGATCGAGGCGACGGCTCCCTCCCAGCCGGCGGAGTCGCCATCTACCATGTGGTTGACCTCGGAGACACCCTTCGTCGCAAGATAAAGCGCCTGCGCTTTGTTAATAGATGCGCCACCAATAGCGGCTCCCCAAACGTCACAGAGCTGGAGGGCCCATGCGTCAAAGGTGCCCTCAACGCACGTCAGTGTTGTGGGCTTGCGCCGCGAAAATAGGTAGGGGATATCCTTCTTCAGCGACGGGGCAAATTTGTACTTGGGGTTCCGCTTCGAGCCGGAGCCAACGGGCAGTCTTCCCCATAGGCGAATTGATCCGTCCGGATGGGGCCAGTACCCGATGACCTTTCCTGCAAGTCCTGACCAAAGTTTCTCTGGGGCTGACTCGTCGTACTCGATGTACCCCAGCGCTGCAGCTTCCTCTTTTGTGAACTGAAGCTTGGCCAGCTCGGCAACCAGCTCTTCTGGGCTCGTGTAATACCCAAGCTTCATCTCTTTCATCTGAGCTTCGGTGTAGCCGCGCTCATTTTGGAAGTCCGCTAGGATTGACGGGTTTGAAGCGGCCATGCCTTGAGTGATGCGGAAGACAGCCTGGCCGATCGACAGCTCAGCTGAAGAGCTGGCCACTGACGAAGCTTCGCCAGCGCTATTGTTCTTTTCTCGAGACGGCGGCTCGACCCCAGCGGCATCACAAAGGATCGAGAAGATCTCTTTTTGCGAGTAGCCAGTTGAGAGCATCGCGTCCCAAATGCTCGTGGAAACGCCGCATTCTTTCTTTCGAGGACAGTTGATAAAAGCCGACTGGGGGTAGTAGTAGGCCTCTGGAGCCTTGCACTCTGGGCAGGTAAGCGGGTATGCCCCAGATGTACCTAGTTGCTTGGGGTTAAGGCCGTCCAGTAAGTTTTTATCAACCGCATCAAGGCGTGGATAAACCACGGTTCTGAGAAATTGGCCGGGGGCTAGATGTTGCATTAAGCGTCGCTCGGTGCGGAGGTGGTGGTGTTCTTCGAGCTTTTCTTCCCAATGAGCCTCGATATCTCTTGGTCATTCCATCCCAGATCAACGAGTACGCTGCGAAGCTTGCGCTGAATCGACTGGCGGTATCGGCTGACCTGTTTGGGCGTGGTCCCCACATCCAGAGCAACCAATGAGCGGTCTTCGGAGCTCAGGAGCATGCTGCGCAGGACATCCGCTTCGCGGCTGGTGAGGTAAGGGCGGAACCTTTCGATCAGTGCGTGGCGTGCCTGGAAATTCTTTTCTGGCACAAACTCAGACTCAGACAGGAATTGCGGTGCCTCGGAGTTAGCTTCGAGGTAGGCATTTACCTGCTGTACATAGGGATGCATCAGCGAGTGCGAGGATGGGAGAGAGGAGGTGTTCTGCTCATCAGCAATGAGCATGGGGATCTCTTCCATATAAACAAAGTCGGTTGGCCGGTTCGAACCGAAAACTTGTTCAGTCAGGCGGCAGCGGATCAACCGGGCCATGCATCCAAAGATGTATCGGTCACGGTTCTCCTCGGCGCTGTGCTTCAAGCAGTTGCTGAGGATGCCGGGTAGGTTTTCCACCAGCATCGGGTAGACCTCATGAAGAACCTCTTCATTGCTCATGAGGCTCAGGCCCATGCGTTGATGCCTGCGCAAAACAGCTCGGCCGGAAGCGATCAAAAACTTACGGGCATTCTCTGTGGTGAGGATGTCCCATGGCTTGAGTGACAGAAGTTGCTCTTCACTCAACTCGTTGAGCCAGGTCTCGCGGCTGTTCACGGCATGCCTCCAAAAGCTCGCCTTATGATCAGGAAGCCGGCTACACGCCTCGCCCCCCCCTTCTGTTTAATGCTTTGGGGTCTTTGCCCCGCTGCCGCCAATGGCGTGCAGATGTCTCGATTCTATGAAGCTGAAGTTCCTGTGCAACTCAAGTAGGTGCACTTACTCGCATACCGATGCTGTCGAGCGACAGGGCGCTCCCAATGTGTGTCTGAAAGGACTCAGAAGGGTGATTTATGTCGTGTCGGCGTTATAAAGGAAGGGAAATAGAGAAAGGAGGTTGAAGTGACGAATGCAATGCAGACCAGTGGAACCAGCCCTGTATTCAAGGCGGCGGAAGCGTTCATGCCTCAGGTTGAAGGCAAGCTACACGCATGGGTTGAGGTAGAGGTTGAGGGGAAGGGTTGTCTCTGCTGCGTGTGGAACGATGGCGCAAGCTCCTATGCGGAGATAGTGCATCACGGAGGTGACCAGTTTGGATCACTTGTGTTTGCTGTGCGGGCTTTCAACAGGAGTATGCGGGCAACGGCAACAGTCGTAGACATGCTCTTGTCGTTATATAAGAGCCACAACGGGAAGGTTGTTGCTGACCGAATCGGGTACTGATGAAACCCTAAGCGGGAGAGTCAAAATAGAGAGTAATGACCTCTAGTAGCAAACAATTATATTAGATGGGGATTTAGGTTAGAAAATTGGTCAGGGGTGGCGGAGATCTGAAGTCAGACCAAGATCAAGCAAACGCTAATTTAATATTCATTAGGGGGCGTATTTAGGAACGGTTATTGGAACAGTGAGGGGGGCGAAAGCTCCCCTTTTTTTATGGGTTGTGCTCAATATGATCAAAAGATTATTGGCGGTCGGATTTAGGGCCTAGTTTTGACCTTTCCTGTTTCTAACCCGAATTTTCATAAGAACTGAGTGAGATTTTGGCGGGCTCCAGGTGTGAAAAGTGCTCCTCCTCACTGCTGCAGTTACTGAGTTTTGAGGTGCAGCATGCGCACCTCGACGTGCTTTGGAGCCCGTACTGAAAACCTTTGATGAATATGTGAACAAGGAGCCCTCTCTAGGCTTGTCAGCGCCACGGAGCGCGAGCGAATTATTCATGGAAGTGGCTGGGGAGTGGTTTTGAGTGAACAGTAGTTGGCTTTTGCAAATCAAGTCTGCCGAGCAGTGAAAACCAGAGATTCGCAGGGAATCCCTTCAATGTTTTTAGCGAATGCTGATGGATTGAGGCCAAGTGCCGGGGGGACAGCTGAAGTAAAGCAGGGCGAAGCCGAGGAGTTGGAAGCGGCGATTTTCAAGGTAGTTGTCGCGTGAGCGTGTCACGCTGCCTT
>TARA_R110001606_G_scaffold397884_2_pt1 | contig 16135 bp, 18 predicted proteins | sample TARA_R110001606 | Tara Oceans TARA_R110001606 (sample SAMEA4398315) | marine metagenome | biome: Polar Biome; feature: [SRF] surface water layer (ENVO:00010504); material: water (ENVO:00002006), including particulate matter (ENVO:01000060) such as... | depth 5 m | reverse complement strand
CAGGTCAGCGCGCAGCCCCTGAGACCCGGTCTGGGCCCAGGCGGGCAGCAGGCCCTGAAGGCCCAGAAGGCCGCCCCCGGCGACGGCGCTCCGGAGCAGCATTCGGCGATCAAGACCGGGAGTCGACATGGGCGCGGGGATCCTTTGGGCTCGGTGAGCCGATATTGACGATACGCATCTGGGCGGTGAACCCCTCGCGTCAAGGTGCGGCAGGTCTGGCCAACCTGTCCACCTTGCCCTGATGGCGAGGTCAAGGGGCTGTTGTGGCCGCCGCATCGAGGACGTCGGACAGTTTGCGGCGGGCGCGGGCGATCCGGGTCTCCACCGCCTTGGGAGTGATGCCGAGTATATCGGCAATTTCGGTATGCGGACGGGCTTCCAGTGTGGCGAGCAGCAAAGGGGCCTTGAGGGCAGATGGAAGCCTGGAGAGCGCCAGGTTCAGGGCCGCGAGGCGGCGTCTATCGTCCAGCTGTGCCTCCTGCCCGGGCGTGTCGTCACTCACCGCCATGGCCTCGGGGGCATCCAGGCTGATGACACCCCGGACCATGCGGCGCACGCTGCGGCGCCGGCCCCAGTCGCGACATTTGTTCACGGCGATCGTACGCAGCCAGGTGTCGAAGGGACGGGACGGATCATAGCGACTCATGGCGAACCAGGCCGCCGTATAGGCTTCCTGGACGATGTCGAGGGCTTCATCCTCATCACCGATGTAGCGCCGGACGAAACGATAAAGACCGGCTTTGGTGTTTGCGACCAATTGGGCGAAGGCCGCACGGTCGCCTCGCGCGGCCCGGGTCTCGACGCTGTCAGCCGATCCGGTGTTTCCCACTAGCCGGGATCTTGGCGCAAGGCATCCACGATACGGGTATCGAATATCCGTGCCTGGGTCGGGGTCAGGGTCGCTCGCATCTCGAAGACATGGGCGATGGTGGCCTTCTGCAGGTCCCCCATCGCGGCATGGAAATGATCGACCGCGGCCCGGACCGCCGGGCTGTCGCCGTCACTGGCCTCGATGGCGTGCGCCAGCTCGTCGTTGGCGGCGCGAACTTCTGCCTCCAGGGGGACGCGCTGCGTGGCGAACCGGGCTTCTATGGCGTCAAGGCGCGCCTCCTGATCTGCACTCAGGTCGAGCTCGTGGTGGACGAGAGTGTGCAGCGAGGGTGTTGCGTGTTGACGCATCATCCAGTTGGCGCTGGCCCAGGTGCCGACCCCGCTGGCCAGGGCCGCGAGAACCGCGGTGATCGCGATGGATTTCCACCCCACGATCATCCGACGATCCCCATGCCGGACAGAGGCGAAAGACCGGCGGCGAGCGTCAGGACGCCGATTTCGGATGGCGGAGTCGCGGGAACCAGAAGTCCGAAGCCGCCATTGATGACGCCGAATAGCAATGCCCCCGTGACGGCCAAGGTCCGGATGCGACCAAGATGCCGACGCTCTTCGGCGAGGCCGACCCTCTGCCATACCCGCTGTTCAAGCGTGTCCAGCTGCGCGTCCGCGGAGCGCTCTGCCGGGTGTGCCAACAGGCTGTCGATATCCGTCATTGGCTGTCTCCGTCTCTTGCAGTCCAGATACGCACGGTTCGGCGGCGCCCCTCAAATCGGTTGGCTACAACGCCGACGGCGGCATCAGTGTCCCCATGACGGCCACGATTAGCAACACGCCGATCCCGAGAGCGAATTCCACGGTCAGGCTGAGGCGCAGCGCGCTCTGCTGCGTCGGGTGGTCGACCTGCCCGATCGAGGCCGTCAAGGCCGGGGTCAGGCGAAACCGGTTGACGGTCGCGAGGCCCAGCATGGCCAGGAACAGCGCGAGTTTGAGCAACAGTAACTGACCCCAGAGCGTCGTCACCAACTGGCTCAGACGCTCCGGGCCGACCAGGAAAAAGGTATTGACCACTCCGGTCACCAGCAGGGTGCCGACAGCGACCGATCCCAGGCCGGCAAACCCCGTCAGGGCCCGGGCCAGGCTCTGGTCCCGGACGTCAGAGCCCGGGGCACGCAGGACCAGGATCAGGAAGGCCGTCAGGGCCCCGATCCACAGCGCCGCCGCGACAGCGTGCAGGGCATCGGCACCGGCATGCCACCATTGGCCCACGCCTTCGGTTGCTGCGCCATGGCCCGTCCAGGCGAAGCTGGCGCAGGCGACCAGTCCGGCCAGGGCGGCCAGTCCCCACCGTCGGCGCGATGGCTTGCCCGTCAGCAGGATGACGACTGCCACAGCGGCGGTCGCGGCACGAACGCCAAAGGCCGGACCCAGGCTGGTCCCGGTCATCATCACCATCAGGGTCGACGGCTTCATCGCCTCGGCGACCGAACCGGTCATCACCGCCGTCTGCGCCACCAGCGCTCCGAGCGCGGTAATGGCCAGGACAGCGGCAGCGACCGCCGTCAGCCCGCGTGGCCAGCCGGGCAGGGTCGGTTCCAGCGACCGACGGCTGTAGAGCATAAACGCCGGCAGGCCGAGCAGGATGGACGCTGACAGATACTGCGCGGCCCGGAGGCCGATGACGGTAACGTCAAGCAGATCAGCGAACGGTAAAGGCATGGTTTCCCGTCATCCGGTGACCGTCGCCGGACGCGATGGCCCAATGAACGGTATAGCGTCCCGTGGTCAGCGGCGCGGACAGGGCGCCGACCAAAGACTTGCCGTCTTCGCTCACGGACGATGCCATAGTCGATCGCGTGCCTGCGGGGCTGACGATCTCGAGGCTGGAAAAGGCGGGAATCAGTCGCTCGCTGAACGTCAGGGTGACGCTGCGCGGGGCAGTCACCGTCGACTCTGCGGCGGGGGTGGCGGCCGTCAGATGCGCATGAGCGCTTGCGGCGGTCGCTGTCAGACTGACAGCCATCACCAAGGCGACGGGCAGAACTCGATCGAAATACATCAGCGTCTCCGTACGCCTCAGTGGCGTCTGTTAAAGTTTACGCGGCGGACCCGGTCTGCCCTCGTGCCGTTCGGTCGGGGAGCCTCACGCGGTTCCGTGCATTTCCCATTAATGACATCAAAGGAGGATTCCGTGAAAGCCAAGCCCTATGTCCGCTTCGCCCTGATGATCGCGACGTCGACCGTGGTCATGTTCGGCCTGATGTATCTAAACACCTACGCGCTCGATCATGCGCGATTCAGCGAGACCCGCCTGTACATGGCCCTGCTGATGGGTGCCACCATGGCGGTGATCATGCTGCTGTTCATGCTCGGCATGTACGCCGACAAGCGGTTGAATGCCGTGATCCTGGGGGCGGCCGTGATCGTCTTCGGCGGATCCCTGTGGCTGGTGCGCAGCCAGAGCACCATCGGCGATGTGGCCTGGATGAAGGCGATGATCCCGCACCATTCGATCGCCATCCTGACCAGCGAACGCGCCCATATTCGCGATCCTCGCGTCCGTCGCCTCGCGGACAATATCATTGAGGCCCAGCGTCGCGAGATCGACGAGATGGAACAACTCATCACTGACCTCGAACGCAACCCGACGCCGGCCGGAGCCCCGGACCTGCCGGCCGGTTCGTCCAAGGCCATACCCGACGGCCAATGAGCCGCCGGGCGGCCAGGGCAGTTAGAGTTTGACCGCCCGCAGTCTCAGGGCGTTGCCGATCACGCTGACCGAAGACAGCGACATGGCCAGGGCCGCGATGGCCGGCGACAGTAGCAGGCCGAAGGTCGGGTACAGAAGGCCGGCAGCGACCGGAATGCCCAGCGTGTTGTAGCCAAAGGCGAACACCAGGTTCTGGCGGATATTGGCCATGACCGCCTTCGACAGGTGCCGGGCCCGCACGATGCCCTGCAGGTCACCACTCAACAGAGTGACGGCGGCGCTCTCGATGGCCACATCGGACCCCGCGCCCATGGCCACGCCGACATCGGCGGCGGCCAGGGCCGGGGCGTCGTTGACCCCGTCGCCGGCCATGGCCACGATCCGGCCCTCGGCGCGCAACTGTTCGACCACGTCCGCCTTGTCCTGGGGCAGAACCTCGGCCCGGACGTCGTCGATCCCCAGCTGTCGGGCCACGGCCTCAGCCGTGGTGCGGTTGTCGCCGGTCATCATCACCAGCCGCAGACCGGCGGCCTTCAGGGCAATGATGGCTTCGGCAGTGGTCGCCTTGACCGGATCGGCGATGCCCAGCACCCCGGCGGCCTTGCCATCGACGGTGACGAAGATGGCGGTGGCCCCGTCGTGACGCAGCGCCTCGGCCCCGGCTTCCAGCGTCGTGACATCAATGTCCAGTTCGCCGAGATACCGGCTGTTGCCCAGCACCACGCGGCGGCCGTCGACCAGGCCGGTGACGCCGCGCCCGACCGGGCTGTCGAACTCACTGGCCTCGGACAGGGTCAGGGAGCGATCCTTGGCCGCCTGAACGATAGCGTCAGCCAGCGGGTGTTCACTGCCCCGCTCCAGACTGGCGGACAGGCGCAACAGCTCGTCTTCGTCGAAGCCGGCCATGGGCTGGATCGCGATGACGGACGGGCGACCCTCGGTCAGGGTCCCGGTCTTGTCGATCACCAGGGTGTCGACCTTCTCGAACCGCTCCAGCGCCTCGGCATTGCGGATCAGCACCCCGGCCTGGGCTCCGCGTCCGACCCCGACCATGATCGAGATCGGCGTGGCCAGACCCAGGGCACAGGGACAGGCGATGATCAGCACCGAGACCGCGGCAATCAGGGCGTAGGTCAGCTGCGGTGACGGGCCGAACAGACCCCAGATTACGGCGGCCAGCACAGCGGTGGCGATCACCGTCGGCACAAACCAGCCCGAGACCGTATCAGCCAGCCGCTGGATCGGGGCCCGGCTGCGCTGGGCCTGGGCCACCATCTGGACGATCCGCGACAGCAGGGTATCCGCCCCCACCTTGTCGGCGCGCATCACAAATGAACCGGTCCGGTTCAAGGACCCGCCGACGACGTTGTCCCCGGATTCCTTGGTCACCGGCATGGATTCACCGGTCACCATCGACTCGTCGATGGACACGCGGCCGTCGAGAATTTCACCATCGACCGGGACCTGTTCGCCGGGCCGGACACGCAGGCGGTCACCGACCACGACGAGGTCCAGGGTGACGTCTTCATCGGTTCCGTCGTCGCGGACGCGCCGCGCGGTCTTGGGTGTGAGATCCAGCAGCGCCCGGATCGCGCCCGAGGTCTTTTCCCGGGCCCGAAGTTCAAGAATCTGGCCGATCAGCACCAACACGGTAATGACGGCGGCTGCCTCGAAATAGACCGGCACGCTGCCGTCCATGCCGCGCACTGCCGCCGGAAACAGGCCTGGGGCCAGCACTGCGACGACGCTGTAGATCCAGGCCGCACCAACCCCGATGGAGATCAGGGTGAACATGTTGAGGTTTCGGCTGCGCAGCGAGGCCCAGCCGCGCTCGAAGAAGGGCCAGCCCGCCCACAACACCACCGGCGTCGCCAGCACGAACTGGATCCAGTTCGACGTCTGGCCGTCAATCCACTGATGGAGGTTGAACAGATGGCTGCCCATCTCAAGGGCGAACACCGGAATGGTGAGCACCAGACCGATCCAGAACCGGCGGGTGAAGTCGATCAGTTCGTGATTGACGGGGGCCTCGGCCGTGACGGTCTCGGGCTCCAGCGCCATGCCGCAGATCGGGCACGACCCGGGCCCTTCCTGACGTATCTGCGGATGCATCGGACAGGTGTAGATCGCGCCGGGGATCGCCGCTTCAGGCTCGGGCCGGTCGCCCAGATAGCGCTCCGGGTCGGCAATGAATTTGGTCCGGCATCCCGCCGAACAGAAAAAATAGTCCTCGTCGTCATGCGCCGCGCGGTACGCGGTGGTCGCGGGATCGACCGACATGCCGCAGACGGGATCCACGGCCTTGGCTGCGGCGTTGTCGGTCTTGCCGGCACAGCAGCTGTGGCCGGTCGAGGCGGGATGGGAGGGCGTGGACATGAGAGTCGTTCCTTGTTCTCGACCGAGCCATATATACCCATGGGGGGTATAGTGCAAGATGCCGACTTGGGGTATATGCGAACGATCAAACCGGGGAATTGGATGCAGACCGAGGCGAAGCCCAAGCTGATCAACCGCCTGAACCGGATCGAGGGGCAGGTGCGCGGGATCGCGCGCATGGTCGAGGAGGACCGCTATTGCGTGGACGTGCTGACCCAGCTCCAGGCGGTGCGAGCGGCCCTGCTGCGCGTCGAAACTGAAGTCCTGAAGGACCACCTCGACCACTGCGTGATGGGCGCGATGACCGGCGACGATCCGGCCGATCGCAAGGCCAAGGCGACAGAGTTGATTGAACTGCTCGGTCGGGCCACCCGCTAGGCCCAAGGCCCGCTCCCTGGCTTCTTCGACCCCGGAACGCGGCAGGTGCCGATCCAGCAAGATATGACCCGAAGACAGGCCGGCTTGGTGGCAGATCGGCACCATCCGGCATGGTTATGGTCAAGCTCGCGCCGGTTACCTTGAACTTCCGGTCGGCCTCCCGGAGTGTGTCGCGGTACGCAGATCGCGACTCCGGTCTGACTAACGCCCTGTCAAATTCAGACGACCAGTGAAGCTGGCTCAGACGATATTTAAAGAGGTGAGACAGTGATGCGCTTTATCAAATCATTCCTGGCTGCGTTGCTCGTAGCGGTACTCGTGGGTGCCGTAGTCGGCTTTGGGGCCATCGAGGGTTGGGGGCGCAAGCGGCTTGTTCCCGCGGGCGAAACCCGGCAGTTCGCCTCGGCCATCGCCGCCCGACTCGACCAGGACTCGAAGGGCAATGCCGCTTTCATTCTGATCGACGGCGGCGTGCCGGTCACCGAGCATTTCGTATCGAGGGGCGCACCCGTTGACCGCGATACGCAGTTCCAGGTTGCCTCGCTCAGCAAATGGGTGACCGCCTGGGGGGTTATGGCTCTGGTCGAACAGGGCCGGATCGATCTCGATGTACCCGTGTCCCGCTACCTCACTCGCTGGCAGCTGCCGGCCGGTGACTTCGACAACGAAAAGGTGACGGTCAGGCGGTTGTTGAGCCATACGGCCGGACTGACCGACGGACTCGGCTATGCCGGTTTCCCGCCAGGGACGCCGGTTCAGTCCCTCGAGGACTCCTTGACCCGGGCTGCCGACGCCTCGCCCGGTGCGGGCGGCTCTGTCCGGGTGGGCATGGAGCCCGGCAGCGGGTTCCAGTACTCCGGCGGGGGCTACACGCTGTTGCAGCTCATCGTCGAGGAAGTGTCCGGATTGACCTTTAATGACTACATGACGCAGACCATTTTCACGCCACTGGGCATGACGCGGTCGACCTATATTCTGGATGAGCCCGCCGCCAACGTCGCTGAATTCTATGATGTCGACGGTTCACCGGCGACGCATTTCCGCTTTGCATCGCTGGCCGCCACATCGCTCTACACGTCAGCGGGCGACATGGCGCGCCTCATCGCCGCCCATACCGGTAGCCCAACCGGTGAGCCGGCGGGACGCGGGGTGTTGAGCCCCGAAACCCTGCAGGCCATGCGCAAGCCGCACGCCGCCCAGATGGGGGCGGACATCTGGGGTCTTGGTGTCATGCTCTATGCGCCAAACAACAACGGCGACTTCATCATCGGCCACGACGGCGACAATGAACCGGCCATCAACACGGCCGTTCGACTGGACCCGGCGACCGGCGATGGTTTCGTGCTCCTGGAAACCGGCAACGATCTTATGGCCACCCGGCTCGGCGGCGAATGGGTGTTCTGGACCTCGGGCAAGGTCGATTTCCTGGCCGTGACCATGGAGTTTCAGCAGACGCTGAAGTGGGTCGCTATCGGGGCCGGCCTGGCGTTCCTGCTGACCTTCATCCTTGTCTGGCGGTTGGCGCGACGCCGAAAATCCGATGCCATTCCGTTGACCTAGGGAAGGGGAGACGGCGACGTCGACTTCTGCCCGAATGGCCGGAAATATCCTCGCCGCCATGGCGGCGAGGCCGGGCCCGGTCTCCTCGCGCCGGTCTCAGCTGGCGGCGCGCGACGACCAGTGGATATGCACGATGCGCCAGCCAGCCGGGGTGAGGCGCAGGACCATGGTCTCGGTCCCGATCCGGTCGATCGCCCGCTCGCGATAGACGCCGGTGGTGCGGTTTTCGCTGCTGATCCAGGCCAGGTCGGGCCCGGACCGGCCGGACCGGCGCGTGCGGACCGCCGGAACCGCCGCGCTGAAGGCGGCGTCTGCGGCCAGGTGGGAGGCCGTGTATTCGGCTTTCGATCGCTCCGCGCCGCCCTCTTCGAAGATCAGAACATCGTCCGACAGCAGGGTCAGCGCCGCCGCTGTGTCACCGTGCTCAAGGGCGGCATGGAAGGCGTCGACCACCGCCGCGGCCGCTACGGCCCCGGCCTCAATGTCATCGCCGGTAGCGGCCGCGGGGGCCGGATCATGCGCGACAATCGCAGCGGCGGCCGGGGTGATGAGCAGGACGAGAGCGGCCGGGATAGCCAGGGCAAGGCGGATCATGAGGGACTCCGGAAAGGTTCAGGCCGCAGCCTAGCGCGAACCGTTGACTTGTCGCTTGCTAAATTTCGCTGGTCTGACGGCCATCCGCCGCTTGCGCCAGTCGTTGGCGGACAGCCGCCCTCAAGGCTAGAAATGCAAACGATCGGGCGGCGTGACCCGCATCACCGAAACCGGTCGCGCCTCGCCTTGGTCGCACGGCCACCAGATCGTCGCCCCCATGGACAGGCCGATCAGGGCCGCCCCCTCCCACGACAGAACGGAGATCATGCCGGACGCGGGATCCGCCTCGGACGGATACACCAGCGGGACGTCCGGCGAATGGACGCCCGCGTGACTGAACCGAACGATCGAATGCATGCGCACGAACTGCGGCGGCACATAGGCGTCCTTGCAGATCTGGGCCCGGTTGATTTCCCGCTTCAACAGGCCGGCACTCACGTGGTCATAGCCCTGCTTCAGACTGGCGAGCACCGACAGCCGGCGGACTTCAGTTTCGGCCAGGATCAGGGGCGGATTTTCCGGCAGCGACGCGACGGCGACCGAGTCGGGCATCACCGATCGGACCCGGTCGTTTTCGCGACGTCTCGAAGCGCGAAGCTCGATGTCAGGCGGGCCACGCCGGGCAGGCGGGACAGCACCGTCGAATGGATCGCTTCGTACGCCTTGGTGTCTGCGCTGGAGACCTTCAACACATAGTCCGAGCCTCCGGTCATCAGATAGCATTCCTCGATTTCGGGGTGGTGTCGCACCGCAGCCTCGAAACGCCTCATGAACTCCTCGGTCTGCTTCTCCAGCGTAACGCTCACCAGGGCGACCAATGGAGTCTCGGGCGCGGCTGCGCCCAGCACGGCCTGATAGCCGCGGATGACGCCGCGGGACTCCAGCAGCCGGATCCGGCGAGAGCAGGCCGAAGGCGAAACGCCGAGGTCGCGCGCGAGATCGACGTTTGATCGTCGTCCGTGACGTTGCAGCATTCGCAGAAGCCGTTGATCGATTTCATCCAGCTTATGGGGACGCATCTGCCATTCACCGGTTGAATCGGTTGGTTTCAGCCCACAATCAGCACTTTTGGTGACGCAAAGCCACCATTCCCCAGCCCAGCACCGGTACATTCTGCGGATTATTTATCCTGAAGTGCGGGAAAGTTGCGTGCCGGGTCGCCCTGCGCGCGACAAGCATGACCCGGCCTGGTGCCGGCTTCAGCGTATCGACATCAAAGACGACGAGGCAAGCATTATGAAGGTCGTGGTTCTGGGCGCGGGCGTAATCGGCGTTACGACGGCCTATTTTCTGGCCAAGGCCGGACATGAGGTCACCGTCATCGAAAGCCGGGAGGCTCCGGGACTGGAAACCAGCTACGCCAATGCGGGGGAAATTTCGCCAGGCTACGCCTCGCCCTGGGCCGCGCCCGGCGTGCCTGCCAAGGCGGCCCGATGGCTGCTCATGCGGCATGCGCCCCTGATCGTTTCGCGGCCGTTCGAACGGGACACGGCGGCCTGGCTCTTTTCGACGCTGATGAACTGCACCCCGGCGCGATACGCGATCAACAAGGCCCGCATGGTGCGCCTAGCCAGCTACAGCCGCGACGTGCTGCAGCAGCTGCGCCAGGATACGGCTATCCACTACGACGAACGCGCCCTGGGAACCCTGCAGCTGTTTCGCACCCAGGCGCAGCTGGACGCCGCCGACAGCGACATCGCTGTCCTTCGCGAATACGACATCCCGTTTGAACTTCTGGATCGAAAGGCCTGCGAGCTGGCCGAGCCGGGCCTGGCGCAATCGCCTGTCGAGATCGCCGGCGGGCTGCGCTTGCCGGATGACGAGACCGGAGACTGCTTCATGTTCACCCAGGCGTTGGCGCGTCTGGCCGAAACTCTCGGTGTTCAGTTCAGGTTCAACACCCGGGTCGATGCCCTGGAGCTCGAGGGTCACGCGGTTCGCCGGATCATGACCAACCACGACCCTGTTGTCGCCGATGCCTTTGTCGTCGCCGCGGGCCATGGCTCACGTCAGCTTGTACGGCAGGTCGGACTGGACCTGCCCGTCGTGCCCGTGAAGGGCTATTCCCTCACCGTCCCCATCAGCGACCCTCAACGTGCGCCGGTTTCCACCGTGTTGGACGAGACCTACAAGGTCGCCATCACCCGCCTTGGTGATCGCATCCGGATAGGCGGGCTGGCCGAGATCGCCGGATACGACCAAAGCCTGAATCCCGGCCGGGCGCGGACCCTGTTGCATTCCTTCTCCAGCCTGTTCCCTGACGCAGGACACGTGGGCGAGGGCGCATTCTGGACGGGCCTGAGGCCGATGACGCCCGACAGCACGCCGATCGTGGGTGGGACCGCGATCGACAACCTCTACGTCAACACGGGCCACGGCACGCTGGGGTGGACCATGGCCTGCGGGTCGGCAAAGCTGCTGTCCGATCTGGTCAGCAATACGGATCCCGACATCGCATTCGCCGACCTGTCCCTGGCAAGGTATTCATCGAACTGACGAGCCTCTCCGGCTCCGGTAGCGCCCGGCTACTGCGGTCGCAGGGCCGTGATCTCGTTGACCCCGTCGTGGACCGAGACGTCGAAGGCGACCCGGTCTCCAACCTTGGCGGTAGCGAGCACAGGGGTGGAGGCGGTGAAGGCCGTGGTCGATGGTGACCGTGCCCGCCTCGGCATCGACAGCGGTGACGCCGGACGGGTTGAGCGGGTTGAGGATCGAGCGTTTCAGGTGAGGGTGGAGCCCCTCGCGACCGGCCGAGGTCCTGTTCGTCACGCCGCGCCCTTGAGCCGGGATCCCGATCAGGCCGTAAGGCCGATCGACTGCCGCATATCCCTCAGATTTTCCACGATTTGGGCCTGGTCCTGCGGGCTCATCGGCGCGGCCCCCGGGTTCAGCAGACTCAGTGAGCGGATGTGAACGCGAAGGGCGTCCGTGTGCCAGACACCGAGCGTTTTCAGTCCTTCGATCATCGTGATCACGCCGCGCGCCACGTCGCCGAGCGCGTCCAGTCTGGCGGCCCCGGCGACCTCGGCGACATTCATCGCCAGGCCGGAAATGGAGTCGGACTTGGCGAAGAGAACGTCGTCACTCTGATCGCACAGGGCCACGATTTCCTGCAATTTTCCGGTGACGAATACGCGAATGGATCCGGCCAGTGCCGTCACACGACTGTCCGCCTCGGCGATCAGTTCGGCCGGCGTAGGGCCGCCCTGCCGCAGGTGGCGCGCCAGACGGTTCTCCGGCGTAAAAATACGGGCGGTTTTCAAAACGGACTCCTAGCCGAACAGGGCACTGATATCGTCCTGCGAGAGGGCGCGGGTTGGATCGGCCACGAGCGCCAGCGCATCAGCCCGACGTTCTGCGCAGTCTTCGGAGAGCGGAACCTGTCGGAAGCGGCGATCAGGCCCATGGTAATTTTCCGCCGCGACAAACTCGCGATCATTGCGGGCGATCCACTCGATCCGGCTGAGAAGGATTGAGGGCGCGATGGGCTTGCGAACCACCATATTGGCCCCGGCGTCGCGGGCCCGGCTGACCATGAATGCGGGTGTAAACCCGTGCAGGATCATGATGGGAGCCGTATAGTTCGGCAACTGATGTTCCGACCGGATATGGCGCACCAGGGACAGGCCGTCCTCGCCGGGCATGTCGAGGTCGATCAGGATCAGGTCGAACCGTTGGGTGACAAGAATGTCCTTGGCCTCGGTGACGTCGCGGCAGGTCTTCATTTCGCGCATGCGAAAGCCCGTCAAAACCTGGGACAGCAACTCCAGCGACTGCGGATTGTCATCCACCAGAAGGGCTTTGGCTCGTTTGAGATCGAGACGCTTTGCAGGTGTCGACATGATCGGGTCAGGAATTCGGGTCGGATTGCCAGGAATCGACGGAGTCCATCAGACTGTCAGCCGCCGCCTGGCCCACGCCTTCACCGGCGAGGGCGGGGCCGTTCAACAGCGGATCGGCGGCGACCGCCTGAAGCGGGTGGGCCGAAAGCAAGTCTCGAAGCTTGGTTAGGCGCTGGCCCGTCAGGTCCTGAAACGCGCATGCCTCGAGAATGGTGAACATCAGTTGCTCAATTCGCGCGAGCGACTCTACGTCACCGGCCCGGGCGGCGGGGAACTTGTCCAGACTTTCCTCGACTGAACAGAGTACAGTATCCGTGGCAGTTTCGATTTCCCGACGGATGTTGGCGATAATCTCGCCTGCCTCGTCTTCGATCATCTCAAATTTCTCCTAGAACAGTAGTGAGTTTTTGCTTCAATACTGCAAGGGTGAAGGGCTTGATGATGTAGTTGTTTACGCCGGCCTGGCGAGCGGCGACGACGTTTTCGGTCTTGGCCTCAGCGGTCACCATGACGAACGGCGTGTTCCGGGTGCGGGGTTCGGCCCGAACAGCCTTGAGAAGTTCGTACCCGGTCATCGGCACCATGTTCCAGTCCGAGAGGATCAGCCCGTACTCATTGTGCTTGATCTTCTCGAGGGCCGAAGGGCCGTCGAGGGCTTCGTCGATATTCTTGAAGCCGAGCTGCTCGAGCAAATTCCTCACGATGCGGATCATCGTTTTGTAGTCGTCGACGACGAGCACATTCATGGATTTGTCGACGGACATTACAGGACTCTCTCTGTGTGGATTGAGCAATATCGAAGAGTAGAGATGGCTAAAAATCTATAATAAAAAGTAACGCTAGTCGAAAAGCGAGCATGTAACGTATTTATACGGCAACTAATGAACGAATGACGTAACAATATAGACCCTGGGTGCAACATAATGGGCTTTGGGTATCGAGAATCGACGTTTATAGTCAGCAGAATTTGAACAATACATAGGTGTCTGGTGGTTTATTCTCATCGTTAATATTTGCTTCACCAAAAACGCCCCTCAATAGCGTTGCCGGTCTGGTCCGGTGATCCCGACGCGAGGGTGGCCCTTGGACGACCTGGTTGCAGATTTTATCGCCGAGACCCGCGAGGGCCTGGAGGCACTCGACAGTGAGCTGGTTCGTTTCGAGCAATCGCCGGATGATCCGAAGACGCTCGGTGGAATCTTCCGCCTGATTCACACGATCAAGGGCACTTGCGGGTTTCTGGGACTGTCCCGACTGCAGAATGTCGCCCACGCCGCCGAAAATGTACTGGGGGCGTTCCGTGACGGTGAACTGGCGGTGACGCCGGCGGCGGTGACGGCTGTTCTCGACACGGTCGACCTGATCCGTTTGATTACGGACGAACTGGCTGCCACCGGCGGCGAGCCTGCCGGCGACGATTCTGCCCTGATTGCCCGAATGGAGGCCTTCCTGGCGGGTGAGTGCGGCCAGACCGAGTTGCCGGCGGCGGAGGCCGATCCGGCTCCGGTTGCGGTTGTCGACGGGCGCAATCTGATCGAGCAACTGGGGGGGGATGCGACGGTCGATGCCGCAGCGGAATCCGTTCTGGTTCGCATGCAGTCCGACGCCCGGTTCGGCTTTCTGGTGGGGCATGCCGATCCTGACCGCCTTCAGGCCGCAATGCGTGACAGTCTTTGCGGCCTGGCCCGCAAGGGGGAGGCCTCTGAAGCCTTCGAACAGGCCCTGGCGGATATCAGCGACGGCCTGGTGACTGGCGAACACGTCATCACAATCTTCGACATGATGGTCGTCGCCATGGGTGAACTCGACGTCGCCGATGCCCCGATCGCGCAACTGCGGACCTTGGCTCTCCGCCCCGTCGACGCCCCGGCCGCGCTCGAAGAAGCGCCGGCGGTGGTGATCGCTCCCGAGGCTGACCAACCGTCGACGATTGATCTCACCCCTTCACTGGTGCCTGCCCCGCCAAACCCGATACCGGACCCCATGCCCACGCCCGCAACCGCATCTGTATCCACCTCTCCGCCTGCCGCAGTCGCGACCAAGCCCGACGGGGAGGGCAGTGGACCGGCCCAGACGATCCGCGTCAGCGTTGATGCGCTGGAGCATCTGATGACGGTGGTCAGTGAGCTGGTTCTGATCCGGAACCAGTTGATCCAGACGCTTCGTCTCGAGCCCGAGAGCGCGTTCGCCGCCCCCCTGAACCGGCTCAACCAGGTCACCAGCGAGTTGCAGGAAGGCGTGATGACCACGCGGATGCAGCCGATCAGTGGAGCCTGGGCCAAGCTGCCCCGCCTGGTTCGCGACCTGGCCCAGGATCTGGGCAAGACCATCGACCTGAGCATGCACGGTCAGGACACCGAGCTGGACCGCCAGGTTCTCGAACTGATCAAGGATCCCCTGACGCACATGATCCGCAACGCCGCGGATCACGGCCTGGAAACTCCGGCGGAACGGCTCGCGGCCGGGAAGCCGGAGACCGGGCGCATCACTCTGCAGGCGCGCCATGAAGGCGGGGCCATCGTCATCGAGATCTCCGACGACGGGCGTGGCCTCCCGGCCGAGAAGTTGCGCGCCAAGGCACTGGCTTCGGGCATTGTGACGCCGGTGCAGGCCGAGCAGATGTCTGACATTGAGGCCCGTCAGCTGATCTTCCTGCCCGGGCTGTCGACCGCCTCCGAAGTCACGTCCGTTTCCGGACGCGGTGTCGGTATGGATGTGGTCCGGACCAATATCGAGAAGATCGGCGGGGCCATCGAGCTGACGTCGGTCGAGGGCGGCGGCACCTGCTTCACCATCCGCATTCCGCTGACCCTGACCATTGTATCGGCCCTGATCGTCGAATGTTGCGGCGAACGGTTCGCGATGCCCCAGTCAAGCCTGGTCGAGCTGGTCAGCGCCGGCCGGCCGCTGGAGCTCGAGGGCGGCTATTCCCGCGACATCGAACGGCTGCTGGAGGCCCGGGGCCATACCGTCCGCCCGTCCTCGACCATGGGCAGCACCCAGTCGATCCTGATCGACGACGACCGCTTCCTCGGGGCCGCCGACACCCGCCGACCTGACGCGCTCGCGCTTGGGGTGCACTGAATCGCCCTGAAGGAGTCCCTGGGGTCCGCGCCAGTGTCTCCAACCTCGGGGACATGAGTTCGCACCTGATCAGACAGTATCGCCCACGGTCAGAACGCCGCAGCTTACCGCGGGCAGGTCGAACCGTGGCGCGGCCAAATTCAATCAGCAGGAGATATTTGCGCGCTCCGGGCGAGAAGGGCAGGGGGCTTGAATGTCTTGATGTCCCCACCCGCAGGTGTTCGCAAGCTTCCGGCCGGGCGTGGAACGCCCCCGAAACACGTCTGGGCAGAACGCGATCTCTCATCAGAGTACTGTCTTGAAAAAACTGAGAATTGCCCGATGAAGTGATGCGATCCACGGGCCATTGGCGCGGTCGAAAACTCACAGAACAATCGCGAATGACCCTGGCTTTCCCGGGGGTTGGATTCCACTGTTTTGCGGCGTTTACGAATTGGTAGTACTCTACTCATGGTTCCGGGATGGCGTAGGTCTGTGCGGCCAATGTGACTGGCGGGCAGACGTGCGCATGGCACAATCCATGCAGCCGTAAGACTTGTGTAGCATCTCGGGAACCCCGCCGCGGTCTGGCCAATGGGGAGTTCGCCCGGGTTGTAGCGTATCGGGGGCGTGATAATGACAACCGACCATCGGGATTCCGGGCAGGCCCACAAGGGTCAACGGCGCGCCTTGTTGTGTTCGACCGCCCTGGTCGCAGCGGTTCTCGTCTTCGCGCCCCGGACAGCGATGGCGCAGGAGATCATCGACAATGGCGACCACGAGA
>TARA_R110001606_G_scaffold399125_2_pt1 | contig 16145 bp, 15 predicted proteins | sample TARA_R110001606 | Tara Oceans TARA_R110001606 (sample SAMEA4398315) | marine metagenome | biome: Polar Biome; feature: [SRF] surface water layer (ENVO:00010504); material: water (ENVO:00002006), including particulate matter (ENVO:01000060) such as... | depth 5 m | reverse complement strand
AGAGTGAACCCAGGTTTCATCACCTGGGGTTGGTGGCGGAGAAGTAACCCACCGATATGCGGCTGACAAGGCAGTACCCTAACACTACCGACGAATTCCTTCTTTCTTTTATACGCTGCTTAAGCCGAAATTTTGGCTTCCTTCAGAATGGTTTCGTAGTGAGCTTTAAGCGCCTCATCAATCGAGTTGTAAAAGTCGGCCAACTCCATTTCATCCAGGTCTATTATCACCTGATTGTTGTTGGTCAGCTGCACCTGAATCTTGTGAAGAACATTCCTCTCATCTTTCACAGGTATAATGTGCTGAACCTCGGCTATCTTAAAAACGCCTTCTTTTCTATTGTTTTTATAGGCGATCTCCTCATTGGTCAGCTTCAAAAAATCATTGTAGTTATTGATCCCGGAAATTAACTTCCCCGCAACGGGTGCAATGACACAAATGGCCGCCCAAATGAAGAAGCGAACCTGATTTACTTCGTAGTTGGCATAAATGAAAACGAAAATTGCAGGTATGCTGAAATAGATGAATAATTGTGTCAGCAACTTGTTTCGGTGGTTTCTGAAGACCACCTGCCCTTCGGTGGGCACTACTGTAATGGGGAACAAGAATTCTTCCCAAAGGATTAACACCATAATAACGACCGCAAGACCCACCAGGGCCATGCCTATATACCCGCTGGTGTCGTCTTTGAGTTCGCCGAAGGGAGCCTCAAAAAGCTGGGAGCCCAAAAAGGATGATAAAGCAAAAATAAGCAAAAGAAGCCCCACGCTAAATTCCACCGGATAGGTCGGCCTGATGATCTTTCCCATAACACTGACGTCTAGCTACGATTATTTTTTCTGCGATATTACTAAAAAAACAATCTCGAAATCTGCTTTTGTTTTGGGTGACAGGAATAAGTAGATAAATGTATTGTTCGATCAGACAAAGAGAGGTGTAAGCCGACGATTTGCGGCCTGACATGTGAGGGAGATGCCTCCACCAAACGACTTGAATGCCCCGGAGCTCACACGGCTACCAACGGGTTAGATTCTACTAATTCACACCCGCAGCGAACCACGAAAGCCCCTGGCGCCATAGTAAGACTCTGCACCGTTGTGGTACAGAAACACATGATTAAAGCGCCGGTCGCAAAACAGGGCACCGCCTAGCTTTCTTATCGCAGGAGGTGTTTGCACCCAGCTTGAAGTTTTCAAGTCAAACTCTCCAAGGGTTTGCAGCATCCGATAGTCTTCCTCCGTCAACAGTTCTATCCCCATGTTGGCTGCCATGTTGGTGGCGCTGTCGGCTGGCTTATGTTCTTTCCTCGACTCCAGTGCCTCATGGTCGAAACAAAGGCTCCTCCGGCCTTTAGGGCTTTCAGCGGAGCAGTCATAAAAAATGTACTCCCCGGTACTGGCATCAAAGCCAACAACGTCGGGCTCACCGCCTGTTGCTTCCATGTCGTCGAGCACCCATAACTTGCCCGGATTAGCTACCAACCTTTCCTTTACTTTGGCCCATTCCAGCCCTTTATGGCGATTCATGTGCTTCTCAAAGCGGGCCTTCAGGGTATTTAGCAGCTCTTCGCTTTGTGCTGGTGACAGTTCTTTTTTTGACATATGGCTAATCGTTTAGTCCTTTTCCATCCAAAATATGCTGCATATACTTTTCGATCCTTGACTCCCGGGTTTTGGATTGCTTGGGTTGAGAAAAATGCAGCAGGTATCCTCTTTGCCTCCCTGGCGTCAACGCCTCGAAAGAAGCTTTCAATGCTGGGTTTTCGTCCAGCGTCTGGCGAAACTCATCCGGCATATTGAATTCCGACGTTTTTTTGAGCGCTACCTGAGCGCCAGATCTTTCCACTCGAATGGCTTCGAGAACATAGCCTTTGATGATCGGCTCCATCTCTGCTACCTGCTCAGCACTGGTAAACCGGAGTTGGCGTGCCACCTGCACATTCTCCGTTTGCTGTATCAGCAAGCCATGCTTATCCTCCAGCAGCACCCCCTTATGGAAAAGCACAGCGCAGTATTCCTTGAATCCATGGATCAACACCACATTGGTTCCCTGCAGCGTGTAGCAAGGCTTTCCCCATTTCAACTCCTCCACCAAACCGGTCTCAAGAATAATCCTCCTCAATTGATGGAAGGCCTCCTGCCAGCGGGAAGTTTTACTAAAGAAAGCATCGATACTGGGGCTCATATGGCTCATGTTGCTAAATTTAGGTGAGAGGCAATAAAAACACAATCCGAGGCATGCATATCGCTACCGGCTCAGGCAACTGAAGCAAGTTTGCGGGACGATGGCCTGAAATACCAAGACACCACAGTCAGCACCAGCAATAACGTTGGCCCAAAGAGCTCCATGGGATCGCTGTCGGCAGCTACATGAGAAAAGATGGCGCCCACCATATTGAAGAAAAAGCCAGCATAAGCCCACTCCTTCAGCAGAGGAAATTTGGGGACAAGTACCGCCACCACTCCCAAAAGCTTCAGCGGGCCAAGTATAGCGAGGATGTAGCTGGGGTAGCCAAGTTGAGCCATTTTCTCTACCTCCTCCTGCATTTTTATCAGCTGCACGATGCCAGTTGAAGTCATGCCCAGGGCGAGCCAAATGGTGGCAATCCAGTAAGTGATTTTTCCTGCTCTTCCGGCAGGCGGGTGCGTCTTTGTCATGGTTAGTTATTTTGTGTGTTCGGGTGTAAGTTTTAATGTCTTTCAGGTATTAGCTCTGGCCTAATATTTCCTGGATGCGGTTGTGGGCCATATTGATACCTTGCGCAAAGGGCAACTGTAATATTTGGTCACGGATGGCCACCGACCTGTAAACGACGTGCATGGTGAGTTTGCTGGTATCGGCAGTCAGCTTTTCAAATTCAAGAAACTCAAGCTGCACGCCAAAAGGTGCATTGTTCATCTCGAACGTCCTTGTTATTTTCTCGTCGGGGACAAATTCATGTATTGTCCCATTGAAGCCATGCTTGTTTCCCATGGGGTCAGTTGTTTCAAATTGCCAGCTACCGTGCTTTTTGTTTTCAAGCTTCAGCACCTTCGTTCCCATCCATTGTTCTACAATCCCAGGTTCCACATACGCTTTAAAGAGCAGTGCCAACGGCAAATCAAACTCTCTCGTGATCAGCAATTCCTGCTTCCCATCTTCGGCGTGAATTTTTGTTTTTCGTTCCATACAATTCTGTTTACTGGGGCTTGTGCTGTTTCATCACAGCTTCTAATTTATTGAATCTGTCGTCCCACATTTTGCGAAATGGTTCAATGAAGTCGGCTACTTCTTTCATTTTTTTCGCATTGAGGTGATAGGAAATCTCCCTTCCGTTCTGCTCTTGCTCAAGCAATTCGCATTCAGTGAGGATCTGCAGGTGCTTTGACACCGTGGGCCTGGCAGTGTCGAAGTTGGAGGCGATGGCCCCTGCTGTCATCGACTGGGAAGCCACCAGGAGAAGAATGGCCCTCCTTGTGGGGTCGGCTATGGCCTGGAAAACATCACGTCTTAAATTCATTATGTAGCTATTTGACTACAAATATATGTGTAGTTATTTAGCTACGCAATAATTTTGTGGAATAACCAGCACTCCCCCAACAGTGCCTGGCATTTCGGGGGCTCACAGGCAAGCTTAAGCCACCCGCAAAATCTTCTCCATCTTGCGTCCTTTTGCCAGCTCGTCGACCAGCTTATCCAGGTACCGGGCTTGTTGTGTCAATCGATTTTCGATCTCCTCCACCCGATAGCCGCAGATGACGCCGGTGATCAAGTGAGCATTGGGGTGGAGCGAGGCGCCCTTAAAAAATTGTTCGAATGTGGCCTTGTTTTCAATGAGCCCGTTTAGCTTTTTTTCATCATAACCTGTTAACCACTCAATAACCTGATGCAATTCAGCTTTGGTTCTACCTTTCTTTTCAACTTTCGTTACATAATGCGGATATACCGAAGCGAATGTCATTTTCGCAATACGCTCATCGTGGTGACTTGTGTCCTTCATATTTGATATAGTTTCTAGCTAATTTCGATGGTCCAGCTGGCACGCTCCTGATAACTAGTTTAGGTAAACAAAAATAAACAAAGTGGCGGGAACTACATTCGAAGGCATTCAGAAGCCACCGCCATGTCCTGGCCTAAAGCTCCGACGGTTTACTATTTTTGTAATGTGTATTTTATCTACCAAACGTTCAGATTTCACAGCTTCCTTTTTACAGAGTCATCAGGCAATTTTGTCGCCCTGCTCGTTATTGAAACACCCTCCGATTATTGCTATGTCCATTGATAATATAACTGCCAGCCAAGTTGCATGGTGCGATGGCCTGGAACGAATACCCGTCGCACGAGGAAGCTTTCTACTTTGGCTTAAGGCTCATTACGTAGTCATAGCTTTCATCCAAAAGCTTTGCAACATTGCTCGGATTCTCTAGCATTTCCTCAGTGACCAAAATGTATCCATGCATCACAGAATTGTAGGATTTATAGATTGTCGTCCTAAATTCCTTCAGGTACCTTTTTTTTACTTCTTCGGAAAACCTTATTCCTATTTCACCAGCTTTATTGACAAGGGAAAACATGTAGCCATTCGCAGATGTATAAGGCATTGTCTTACCTTTTCGCTCAAAACGTGGACATTTGGCGACTAATTCATCGTATATTTTCACTTGTTCCGCCCACATCAGTTTTTAGTTTCTTATAAGTTACAAATATTTAAACTGCTCCATCCATTTTGAAAGTTGTTTTTCACATTCACCTCGATTTGATGTTGCCGTCATTTTATAACTGTCATCAGCCTCTAACGTGAGTGCTGGAATGCTACGCACTTCCGTCTCCACTTGTACTTAGCCCCCTTTTTGCCAGCCGCAGCTTTAGCGAAGGATTGAAATGCTCTACGACATTGTGCGTGAAATGCCTCTTACACATTGTGTGCCATGAAGGCTGAAAGCCGAAATCGTTGAACCGGTCTGCCAACAAAATTTCCAGAAACCATCCCCTCAGGCCCTACCAGTCAACCACCGAGCCATCCGAATTGAGGTAGGATTCCTGGTTGCGCCACTCGTGGCCCAGCTTGTCGGCGATGGCGTCTTCGTCGAGTTCAATGCCCAGCCCAGGCCCCTTTGGTGTTTCCACATGTCCGTTTTTCACCACGAAGGGCGTTTTGATGTATCCCTCGCCCAGCGTTACCTGCTCCTGACATAAAAAGTTAGGGATGCAGGCTGCCAGTTGCAATCCACTGGCCAACGAGATGGGTCCTAACGGATTGTGCGGAGCAATGGTCGCATAATAGGCCTCAGCCATACCTGCAATCAGCCTGCCTTCAAAGATTCCCCCCGCATGGCAGAGGTCGGGTTGAAGGACACTGGCCGCTTGCTTTTCAAGGATCTCCCGAAAGCCCCACTTGGTAAAGACCCGCTCCCCGGTCGCAATCGGCAGGTGGGTTTGCCTGGCCAGGCTCGCCATAATGTCCACATTTTGGCAGTTAACAGGCTCCTCGATAAAAAAAGGCTGGTAGGGCTCCAGTGCGTGAATCAAAAGCCCGGCAGTTTGCGGACTAATGGCACCGTGAAAATCGATGCCCACGTCACCATCTTTGCCGGCGGCACTCTTCAGCTCAGCAAAGTCCGCTGTAGCCTCTTCCACAAATTTTTGTGTGGCAATCACGCCCGATTGCGTGGCGTTCCTTACGCCAGTCTTAAAGGCGGTAAACCCTTGCTCCTTTGCTTTTTTGATCGACTCGGCCGTGCGGGCGTGGGCATACACCCTGATTCTGTCACGGGTAGGGCCACCCAGAAGCTCGTAAATAGGCACACCCAAGGCCTTGCCTTTTATGTCCCACAGTGCCTGGTCGAGGCCACTGAGTGCACTGGTGAGAATGGGGCCTCCCCGGTAGAATGAATGGCGGTACAATGCCTGCCAGTGGTGAATGATGCTTCTGGCGTCTTTCCCAATTAAATAAGGCTCCATTTCTTTAATGGCAGCGGCGCAGGTGTCGGCCCTGCCTTCGGTGATGGGCTCGCCTAAACCAACAATACCCTGATCGGTGTGCACCTTCAAAAAGAGAAACCTGGGCTTTACTTTGAAGGTCTCCAGCCGGGTGATCCTGATCGCCTCCCGCTCACCGGCAAAGGACGGGCTGTTGGAACTGAAGGCTTTCACGCTAAAAATGCCCGTGGTGCTCAGGGCAATGGAGGCGAAGGCCTTTTTGAAGAATTTCCTGCGGGAGTTGGAGGAGCTGTCGTCTATAGGTGTCATATAGGGAGTGTTTAGATTTCTCTCTGATTCGTGATGGCGGGAACTCATGTGTCAGCTGTTTTCACCCCTACAAGATTACCCCCTACCCAACACAGCAACACTACAGATTTTACACTCTCTTTCAGCAGCCAATTACCCTCCAACCGACACTACATGCGCAATGGTTTTGATAGAAGGCCTCTAAGGCTCCGCACAGTCAACTCTTCAATTTAGAAAATTAACACAGTCTTCAAAACTTGTCGTTCCGAAGGATGGTGGCAGGTGCACTCCAACCTCGCTAAGATGAGTGGTGGATTGTAATGCACTTCTGTTTCCACTAGCAGTTAGCCATGCCGAGTTGTTAAAATCTTCTTGCGTTCATTTGAGGTTAGTGGGTTAGTGTCAGCGGAATCCAAGTCTATTATGTTGATCAACAATTCAGCGTCCCGATAATCTTCACTGTCTATTCCAGTGATCATCAAATCCATAATTCCTCTGTCATTGACCAGCTGAAGTTTCAATTCTTCGTTAACCAAACAGCACCCATGCCTTCAGAATGCGTCGATGTTCGCTCGAAATTCAGTTGCTCAAATATCTGTTTGAGGTATCTGTTATAGATGTCTGACAAAGCTGAATCATAGCTCATTACGTTCCGGGGATAAAGGATAACGGTCAACTAAAATGAATATGCGCTCCAATGACTAGAAGCAACTAAGCTGCCATTTTGCACTGCCATATCAAATAGCTCAGTTCGCATATTCATTTTTGCTGGCAATATGTTTGGCTTTAGTTGACTAACCTTAATTGCAAGTGTCATTCAATTCCTGATAATCAGATAGTGATACCGTTGGAATTTCCTGAGTGCTTAGTATTTTGATGCAGGTCAGACTTGGATTTCTGTCGACTCTCAAATCTATCAGCTCTTGGTTATGGCTCACATCGAGGCTGGCAAGCAAATTACTTGAGCTATATAGATGGGTTAAACTCTTGCAATTTTCAAGATCAATGTGCTCAAGTTTATTATCAGAAATCAGCACTGTTTCTAGTGATACATTGGTGCTGAAGTCTACCATTTCAAGTTTATTGGAAGTTAACAATACGTGTTGCAGATTTATAGCTCCATCGGTATCAATGGACACCAAATCATTATTACTCATGTGTAAAACCTCCAATGATCCGTTGTGCATACTGAAGTCCTCCACATAGTTCCATGATAAATCCAGTTCTTTCAGATTTGTCGCATTTGACAGCCCAACAATTGAAGTGTCAGCACTAAATTCGTTCGCCTGTAGGTCTACATAGACTAAATGAGGATTATTGGTTAAATCAATGCTGGTGAGGTAATTCGCAGTAAGCAACAAAGTATCCAGCTTCGTATTAAAGCTCAAATCGATATCCTCTATTTCCTGTCCGACGGCAGACAGGAACGTAATATTCTCGAAACCCTCAATGCCAGTCAAATCACTAATTTCACCAAAATGGGAAAAGAGGTTTAAGTCCAGACGACTTACTTTTTCAGCATCTGACCGTAACATTTGTTGATCGACCGACCCATCTGAATCTATGCCTTGCTCAACTAGTAGGGTTTCAAAATGACTGTCCGGAATACTTAAATATTCATTCGTTACCGGGATTGTGGTTTCATCATCACTGGAGCATGATACGGTGAGGAACAATGTTAAAACAAAAAAAAGGTAGGCGATTTTGTTTCTATCAAAGGGACGTTTCATTTATGTAATTTTTTAACTTTTCTCGAACGACCTGAAGTTAAAATGGTTACAGCAGATTGGATATTTCCTTGGATACCCTGTAGAATTATTGCCAACGGTCTGTACAAAATAGAAGCCAACTGCGTAGTACTTCCCTGTCATGTTACAAGAAAGTTGAAGCGGGTCATACGCTTAATTTATTACTGAACCGGCTATTGCTTTTATGCATTATTGGTGGTCATTTCATTCCATTAACCGTTTCTGAACCACGCCATTTTTAATTACTTTGTTTATTTCTAACGTATTACGGATCGACTCCAACGGATTTTTATCCAGCAATATCAAATTTGCAATTTTCCCTACTTCAATTGAACCCAAACTATCTTGTGCCTTCATCATTTTCGCAGCATTCAGCGTTCCCATTTTAATGATGTCTAATGGCTCCATTCCTCCAATTTCAAGAAGCTGCATTTCTTCGTGTAAACTATAGCCCGGGAAATTAAAATCATTTCCTGTGTCGGTACCCAAGACCATGTTAAATCCTTCTCCGTAAAGGAAGCGAATATCCGCAACTTGAGGGAGCAGTAAAGCCTCAAGACTACTTTCATTTAATCCATATTCTTCCATCAGAATATTTACATAAATCTTTGCACGTTCTACTACTTCCGGGCTTAGCTCGTTGACCATATTTCTGTATTCGGAAAGCATAGATTCAGACCTGAACCATTCAGGATGGATGGGATATAGAAATGATTTATCAATCATTAAAGTTGTCACCCAATAGGGGTTTCTTTTTCTAAACCTTTGCAGAAGTTGTAGTTGGATGCTGTCTTGTGGATTAATATTTATTCCGGTAAAATGAACAAGGTTTTGAATTCCTCCGTTAATGGCCATTTCCAATTCAGTGTTATCACTAACATGGGCGAAAACTTCAAGTCCGTATTTGGAGGCTTCTTTTACGGTCTTATTTATGAATGATTGAGGCATTCGTTCAACAAAAGGGGGAGCAGGGCCATCTTCAATGGTTAATTTGATTCCGACTATTGGGTATTGAGACACTTCATGAACGAGGCGTTCAATTTGGATGGTATCCTTGAGGTAGAATACGGATTTGCCATCTCGCCAATTGCTACTTTTATACGTCTTTGATGGATGACGGCCTTCCATTGTAAAATGTTGACTAGTATGGAACACAAAGGGGGCAGCAATTGTATCCTGATTACCCTGTCTGCGCATAGCATGATAGTAATCGTTCGTACATAAACTTCCTCCAGTTATAAAAATCGAGGTTACTCCATAATGAACAAACCTGGGAAAGTCTCTTTCAAAATCTGTAGTATGCACATGACAATCAAACAATCCGGGGATGAGAAACTTCCCTTTTCCCTCAATTCTAACGGCCTCAGTGCCAACCAACGAAGTATCAATAGCAACAATTTTACCTTCTTTTATGCCAATTGAAACTCCTTCCTGAATTGGGTTTCCCATACCATCGATAAGATTTACATTGGAGATAACCAAGTCAAATTCATTTGACGGTTTTTGCTTACAGCCAAATAGAAGGATAATTACAACAAAATATATTGAGTATTTCATGTGTATATAATCTATTTCTCAGCGGCCAGATGGAATAGCCAAAACCTTTTGGAAGCGATAGTCGACTATTCTCCGACTTTATTCATTCCGCTGGGTATGGACTTTCCTTATGGCTATTTCATGATGTTTTCAATTATCACCAGCGGCCTGTTTATGTCTCGTAGGCGAGGGCCAGCCAATTTTTGATTTGATCGAAAGTTAGCAAAAGAGCCAAGCAAAGGCCTATTAGAAATAACCGTTGTTAGGCGAAGTGATTGTTTATGTACATAATAAACTCGCCCGAACCATTTATGGAGCAGGACGGCTAAAAAATGAAGCGCAGCGAAATGTTTAGTCCGACCATCTCCGAAAATGTCAGCCGTTACTGAACTAAATTAGGGAAATACTCTAAACACCTACACTGAATCGCCGCATTGCATAAACATTTTGTTGGCAGTAGTAGGGCTCTATGGTCACTTTTCCGTGGCAATTTCAACAGCTTTTTCAAGAATTGCATCACGCCCCATCCTGATGTCATCTATACTTACTGGTACCTCTATATCCGGGATGATTCCGATTCGTTGGGTCTCCCTACCATCAGGATAGAAAACGCCTAGTCCGGTAATCCAAGTAGTTTTGTCATCAAATAAAGTATATTCAGCAACATTTCCATCGGCACCTGAAGTCTGACGGCCAACTGTAATGGCTCCCTCAATAGTCTGCAATGCCATTACAAAAGACTCCCCACGACTCTGGGTTTCCTCATTCATAAGAATTACCACTTTACCCTTGTACGGAGAAGGATTCCTTCTTCCGATGGAGTCGGCATTTGACATGATGAACCGACCTGGGTAAGTCAAATCCGGTTGCGTGTAGCTTGCAGACACCTTTTTTTCATAGTTGAAGTATCCCACCACTTCATCCCAGATAAACGCAGGATAACCACGCAAATCAAAAATAATCGCTTTAGTGTTGGTGAGCTCCTCCATCATGTGGGGTAAGTCTTCTAGTGTCACAACATCCTCTTCCATATTTACATATCCGATATTTCCGTTGAGAATTTCCCATTTTTTCACGGGAGCACTTTTTCTGGCCCACGATGATGGCGCATATCGCCTGATAGTCTTTGTGCTAATCTTTCCCACTCTGTCGAATGTGATCTTAACACTGTCTGTATTTCCATTGCATATCCATCGACTTGAATACCACAGCGTTTTTACTGCTTCATTGGAACCATTGATATATTTCTTATTTTTTTTATAGATATCAGACACCGGGGTATCGTTCACAGCAAGGATGGCATCGCCCAGTCTAAGGTCATCCAGCCTTGCCAGCGAGTCATCATAAAAGTCAGAAAGCACTGCCTTATTATTTATTATCATGAAGTCACTGGCTATGTATTTCCTGCCAGCATGTTGACGCACCAGGTCAGTAAGGAAGAAGCTGTGCGAGTCGCAAAGCTTCACAGTCAGTTCATGCAGCAGCACATGATATTCCTCTTCGGATTTGATCTGCTGGAATCTTGGAATCATTTCTACTAACACCTCATCCCAGTTTTGATCCATCACATACTTATAAGGGTAAAAATATTCAATTACGTTCCAGTACCTGAACAAGGTAATCAACCGAACATTTTCGTCATTCCATTGCGAGGCTGTGTATTGTGGTTCGTTCTTATAAATTTGACTAGCCCCGTCAAGGCTAATAAAATGCTGACGCTGTGTTCGGTTTTCTTTGATGTATAGTAGTTCTTCAACAAGTGCTGGGGCAAATGCCTCATCTTGTAACCACGCCAAGTCAAAATTCTTATCAAAATATTTATTTTCCTTGTTGGGCTCACAATTACCACACGACTGCACTTCACCTAAGGACTCGATCCATTTGATGTAAGTATCTGATAAGTCCTGCTTTGTTTTTACATCATCCAGTTTTGTAATAATGTCAACGAGCTGTTTATCCCAATTGATTTTCCCCTCGTTTACTTTGGGATGGTAGTATTTGAGGAATCCCCATACTTTAGCAGTCAAATAGAGCTTTTGAGTTGTAGATAATTGCTGTTCCCTATTGCATGAGAGCAGGGTAATCGATAGAAGAATTATTAAATATTTTCTCATAATGAGGTGTCGGATTGTCGTTCGTTGGTTGAACACAAATTTATCCTGCCCCACTACTGCCACCCCCGGTAAAATGAGTGCGGGAGTTTAATGCAGCTCCGCTTCCACTACATCTTAGCCACGCTTTGCCCACCGCAGCTTTAGCGAAGGTGGCGATGATAAAATTAATCTTTGTGGCGGAGATTCCAAGCCAGCTACCGTCAGTTTACCGACGAGGGCCCCATTCGCTATAGCCTCGTGTTAGCGTGTTTTCCGTCCTACTTCAAAACTGCTGCAGGAACTCGTCAAGCAGGTCCTCATCCTCCATTTCCATGATAGCCTTGCCAAGCTTGATCTGCCCGCCACAGGTTGCTATCGTCGACAAAGCCATGATCAGCGTGGTCTTGTCTAGGTCTTTGTGTAAGTTGGATGTTACAAAATCCGTTAGATCGGCTATATCTTTAAGGTAGTAGTCCTTGAATTCCGCAGGGAGTTGCGGATTGTGTCCAGCATGTCGCTGTTGTTCAATGGTCGAGCAGATGCCTAGCAGATTCCAGTCAAATAGTTTCTTTTTGATTCCAATGCGGACGAGTTGGGGAAGTGCCAAAAGTAGGAAGCAAGTCCAACGTCTCCCTGGTGATGCAATTCGTCCCACAGCTCTTCCCAAATATCAGCAATCGCCTCGAAATCTTGAGCAGCTTCCAGTTAAGCCAAAGGAACGGAGGCGTCGAAAGCAGTTCTGTAACCGCCATCAATTTGTTGCCATAAGTTATCAGTCAAGTCTATCATATATTTAAGACAACGCACGCAATTCAAGCGCCGTCGTGATCAACTGAACTTTTCTTTCAATGCCTTACTTTCTTTATCGATAATTGTTTCTAGTCCACCATTTGCTGTTGGGCTATGAATTTTATAAGGTTCTCTATCTCTATTTTGGGCACTTCTTACAGACGTAAAAAACCCTGTTTCTCCTACCAAAAATTGGTGTCCGTAGTTTAGCAACTCATTCTTGGCGTGAGCTAAACTGTGCTCAAGTTTTTCCAAATCCATTTGTTCCAATGAATACTCTTTTGGGTTTGTCTTGGGATCAATCGAATTTTTGATTCTCCACAGAGCTACCGAGTTCCAGTCACATTCGGGCCACTCGAAGCTGCCTTGTCCAAGTACAATATTGTAATGGGGAGGAAAGTCCCTTGGATGAATGCTAGCAGTAATCTTTATATATCTGTCGCCCGTAGTGTAGATTCTAGCGCAATAAAGCCTCTCGGTTTTCTTTCTCTTCAGATTGAATCCGTATTCCGCCAATTGCTTGTCGAAAATCGTCCCAACTGTGCCGTTAAATGTTTTTAGATCCATTTGTCATTCCGTCACTAAAGGCTATTCACGCTAACGGGTCGGCTATGAGTAGTTGCGTGGGTTAGTTCTTAACTTTGCAAGTAAGCACCAAGCTGGAAATTCCTGCGTAATATCCAAAGTTGGCGAGACCAGGCAATTACTTGTAGCCATTGTTGTGTGTCGTTTTAATTTTATCTTACTCGTTGATAGGTCTTATGCCAAAAATTAGCAAATAACCTATCATCCAAAATTCTCCAATAGTTGCGGGTAGAGTAAGAAAACTATTGAAGCTAAAGTCAATTCCTGCGTAGCGGATAACGGTGCTAATTAGATAGCCAATACCACCTAAAACAATTACTCTTCCTAACCAGACAGGCATTCTTTTTGATTTGATGACTATGTATCCCATAGGAAATAGCCAAAGCCCAAAGAAAAGACCACCAATTCCCCAAGCATTTGAGATTATATTTTGAAAGACCTGAATTAGTAAAACTTTGTCTTCCGTGGCGCTTATATCAGAATTGGCAACACCTATGGCAGAGGCGATTGAAATTGCACTTATCATAATGGCTAAAGCATTCACAATTCCCCATATACCTAAAGTCCAAGCTTCCCATTCATAATTGTCTTTAAATAATTTGAAAAACCAAACTGCGGTAAGTGCCTGTGATATTACGATAGCAAACTCTAATAGTAACCTAATTCTTGCAGTAGATTCTAGCTCTACTAAATTCGTCAGCGTTTGTTCAGGGTTATCAGATACAAATATTTGAGAATGAAAGACCATAAATCCTAAAACCCCTGAAATAGCCATCATTAAATACCATACGCCAGCTATTCTTGCAGTTTTAACCGAATGCTTTTGTTCTGTACTTACAATCATAAATTATTTGATTTTAATATTTTATATTAATTCTGACGATGCAATAGGACAATTGTCACAGTTTTTTCCTAATGGCATACCGGTTCGCATATGCAACGTTTGGCTTTTTAAAGTTCCAAACTGTCATGTCTATTTGCAGCTAACTAAGTGTTATTATATTCAACTATAGCACTTGCCGCCAAATGTTGCATTATGCATTGTTGTGCCTCGTTTTTATTGAAACTATTCTTTTAATAATTGTGTATAAATTAAATTTGTATCACTCAGAACTTTCATTTCTTGAATCATTTCTTTTTTCATTTCGAGATAATTTGAAGAATATTCTTTTTGATCAAATAAGTTGTTTTTCTCATAAGGGTCTTGTTCCAAATTGAAAAACTGCGAATTTCGTTCTCCTTTTACAAAATATTCAATCAGTTTGAAATTCCCTTTTCGATAGGCTCGCATAAATTCTTTATAACCATAAGTCATACTCTTTCGGGCCGATTTATTAGCATTCTTTAGTGATGAAATAAAACTTTGCCCATGGACGGTCATTGGGCGATCTATATTAACTAACTCGCAAAGAGTAGGGAATACATCGAACAGATAAAGAAACGCTTCTCTCTTTTCATTTTCTTGTATTCCTGGACCTGATATTATAAATGGGACTCCAATACTGTGCTCATACAGATTTTGTTTACCCATTAAACCATGTTGACCAACTGCCAATCCATTATCACCAGAGAAAACTATTATGGTGTTTTCATATTCTCCAGATTCTTTCAATGCCATAATTATTCTCCCAATTTGAGCATCCATGTGGGTAATCATTGCATAATAATCACGTATATGACTTTTTACCTCTGGTTTCGTTCTTGGAAAACCTGCTAACATTTCATCTCGTATATTAAACTCTCCAAAATCCCATGGATGTTCTGGTAAAAAACTAGGTGGTATTGATATGGATGAAGTATCATACATCTGTTCGTATTCTTTAGGCATAGAACGAGGGTCGTGCGGTGCAGTGAAGGAGACATAAACAAAGAAAGGCTTTTTGTTATCGTGTCTTTTTAAAAAATTAATAGCTGCATCGGCAAACAATTCGCTTGAATGTTTTCCTTGTATTATATGATCACAATTCTCTATATACTCTACATTATTATTACTACCTGGATTTTTAATGAACGGTGTTTTCTTATCATACTTTCCTGTACTATCAAAATGATAGACAGGAACATTCCAATGGTCACACATACCATCAAAGAAAATCTCATCACCATCAGAAAACCCTCTTGCAAAAACAGCCTTTCCATTATGCTGCTTTCCCGTTCCAAAAGTTGTATATCCAGCTTTCCTAAAGGTTTCGGGCATGGATTCTGTATTTTCTAATATAGGTGATTCCCAACCCTGTTTCTCAATACCATACAAATGACGCCCTGTCATAAGCATAGCTCTACTTGGCGAACAAACTGCAGCACTAGAGCCACCCATAATGTAGGCATTCGTAAAACTTACTCCCTTGTTGGCTAATTCATCAAGATTTGGCGTTATAATTTCCTTGTTCCCTAATGCATTTATTGTTCCTGATCGTTGGTCATCTGCAAATAAGAATAGGATATTGGGGTTTTTATTTTCTTTTGCTGTTTCTTGTTTTGCTTGTTGGCATGAGGATAAAAGGAATATCATCAATATAGTTGATAATACACTTATACTTATTTTAAAATTATTTTTCATCTAATGTCTTGTAATACTATTTGTAAATGAGGTACAGCGTCCGGCTAAAATGAGTGTGGGAATTTTAGGCGGTACCGCTTCCATCCTCACTTAGCCACGCAGAAGATAAAAGTAACCTTTGTGGCGGAGAATCCAAGCCAGCAAATGATTGAAAACTGATGAGACCGCCATTCATTGTTAGCGGCGTGTTATGCTCTTTTATCTTGGTTGTATATAATCATTACTGAACTAAATCCGGCCTTTCCATCAAACGATGCGATTACAGTCCCCCAGATGAATTCTCGATTAGCCCCCAGTTCTGACTTCAACCAACTTTGGTAAAGTTCTAGTTTTTTGAGTTCGGCAGCTTTGTTCCATGCCTCCCAGTTTGCAGACTCATTGGTATCAAAAGTAAAGTAAAGTTGAGTCAGCTTATCGTTCAAAAATCCTAGCCTGAAATTAAAGGTTAGTTCGGACAGCTCGACACTGTTGATTGTTACCCACTTCCAGTCAGTCTGCATGTCCTGAATATTTAACTCAGCTCCTAGATGTTGCAGGAGTTCGGTCGTATCCAGCTCAGGAGTTAGTTCGTAGGAAGGAAGTTGAATATGTCCGTTCGAGGTGTTGATCATGTCAGTGATTGAGCAT
>TARA_R110001606_G_scaffold140662_1_pt1 | contig 16154 bp, 15 predicted proteins | sample TARA_R110001606 | Tara Oceans TARA_R110001606 (sample SAMEA4398315) | marine metagenome | biome: Polar Biome; feature: [SRF] surface water layer (ENVO:00010504); material: water (ENVO:00002006), including particulate matter (ENVO:01000060) such as... | depth 5 m | reverse complement strand
GGTTAATGAGTAAGTTTGCGTTTTATTTGCAGAATAAAATAGGCTATTAGCTGATTGAACCGCTATGTAATAGGGCGATATTTCAGGCGTAACTTGCACTGTATTTTTAAGAATACTCTTTTCATCAAATAAAACGGTTGTGAGCTGTGATCCTTCAGAAACAATCACGCCTTTATCATTTAAAAGCCAGTCAAAAGCAAAGCTAATGGTATTTTTCTGTGCTTGAAATAAACGCTTAGTCTCACGAGTTTCAAAGTTATAAGTAAATACAGAGAATGGCTGACCTTTTTGATTGAGTATATACGCTAACTTATTACCAGAATGAGATAAACGAGGCATGCTGATGCCATACATTATACCTGGCGGTGGGATGATAATTGACTCCTTTTGCGATTCTAAGTCAAATTGATATAAACCAGACCCATCTTGTTCATTCTTATACTCGGTGTAATAAATATGTTCCCCATTTTCGTCTACTTGTGCATAGCCAGTGTATCTAAGATCGCATTTTTTAATTAACTTTGTTTCCCCAACAATCGGAAATTCACTCAGATCAACTAATACCATTTCACAAAGCTGTTGCTTTAGGTTTGTAGCCTGTAATAACACATAAGGCTGGTTTAACTGCCACGATAAAACGGACACCTGAAAACCAGGATAAGTGAGTTCAACCTCTCTTTGATCGGAAAGACGCTTAACAAATGCATGATTAATATCTGTTTCTGGCTCAATATTGGTATAGGCTAAATATTTCCGATCTGAGGATAGTTCGGGGTGTACTTCACTTCCTAAGTTCCACGTACTTGCTACCTTTTTTATCGTTACCTGTTTAATAGACTCTCCCTCTGGCTTGCTAATAAATACTAAACTGAACCATGCTAAAAAGCACAAGCAAACAATACCGGCTAAAGCAAAAATAAGGGGCTTTTGAGTGCTCTTTTTTTGAATAGCTTGATTGGGCTTTATCGTCGAAATATCATCACCTTTTTCAACAGCAACCGATATGATACTTGCAGGTTGTTGAGTTTTATCAAGTTCAAGCTCTTGTGTTAAACGCTCAGGTATAACCGTTAAACTGTAACCTTTACGATAATGTGTTTTTAAAAGAGGAGCTTTTTCAATCGGATGCGCTAGCTGCTTTCTCAGCTCTGAGATAGCACGGTTAATTGCATTATCATCTACAAATTTTTGCTGCCATACACTCTCTATGAGCTCTTGACGAGATACGATTTGTTGAGGCTTATTTATAAAATGAAGTACTAACTTTACTAATAGAGGATCTAACTCCCTTTCTATACTATTTGAAGTCATCACACAGCGATTACTAATAAATTGCCAAGGTCCGATTTGATAATTCATAGTCTTTAAGTATTTTTTATTTTGCCAAACCCTACCACATGTACATTCTGTTTTATAGTAACTGTATTTATAAACCTTATATTAGCAGATAAGGTTTAACATCAAAATATTGATTTTAAAGAATAAAACAAAGTGAAAACCTTATACATTAATTGCTCACAACTAGATAAGCGACTCTATGAAAATTCACCGATATTCTTTAAAACGTCATCAACAAGCCGCTTAGCCAAAATCGTTTTGCATACTAATTTGGCAGCGCTTAAAAAACATAAAAGGTTTGATTATGAATAACGCAATTAAAAAAGTACTACCCGCCCTACTATTAGCAACTGCATTTAATACTGCATTCGTTATCGCTGCTGAAAGTAAAACGCAGGCGATTCAATCAAAATCAGCACAGTGCATGATTGGCGAAACAATAACGAATGCTCAAGCACTCAATAAGCAAACAACTTCCTCTGATGCGGTTACAACAAGCAACATAAATACTCAAACCTTACTCTCTACCATAGATGAGAAAATAGCTGCTGATTTTGACTCATCCATAAATAAAATTAACTCACAAATTGATAAGAACCTTTCACGAGTAACGTCATCAATTACAGCCTACATAACTTCTGTTTTGACTAAGTAATAAAAACTTTAAACAGCTTAAATTAAGGAATTGCTATGAACACATTTACCAAAAAAATAGTATCAGCAAGTGTTTTACTTAGTAGTAGCCTAATAGCAACAACAGCACAAGCACAAAGCTCTGTGTGGCAGGTTAACAAAGGCAGTGACTCGTTATTTATTGGTGGTACGGTACATATTTTACCTAAATCAGAAATGCCGCTTCCTGCAGAGTTTAATCACGCTTATAAGCAAGCAGATACTATTGTTTTAGAAGCGCCAATTCCAGACCCATCAGATGCGAACGCACAAATGCAAATGTTAGCAGCGCTATCATATGCTAATAACGAAACGTTAAGCCAAAAGTTAAACCCGCAAGTAAAGCTTTTATTGGAAAATAAACTTACTGAATTTGGCGCTAACCTAACCAAGTTAGATGGTTTTCGCCCTGCTATGGTAAGTATTGTTTTAATGTCGATGGAGTTGCAAAAACAAAACTTAATGGGTGAAGGCGTTGATGCGTACTTTACCAAAAAAGCGACGATAGATAATAAAACAAAGAACTATCTGGAAACTATGGAGTTTCAGTTAGATCTTTTCAAAACAATGGGACAGAACAACGAAAATGATTTTATTAAAAATAATTTAGCCGAGTTAAATAATTACGGTGTAATGTTTAAAGAGCTGGTATCTGCATGGCGTCAAGGTGATACAGACACACTGAATAAAGTGGCTATTGAAACAATGCAAAAAAATGATCCGCATACTTATCAGCAGTTAATAACAGATAGAAATAATGCTTGGTTAGCTAAAGTAGAAGAGATGTTTAATAACGATAAAAGTGAATTTGTACTTGTTGGAGTTGCACACCTTGCAGGCAAAGATAGCTTACTTACATTACTTGAAAATAAAGGTTACACCGTTTCTTTGGTTAATATTGACGATAGCACTGAAATGACAAGCAAAAGGACTGAGTAATGGATAAAACAGACAAGCAAGCTATGTCATTACTGTTTATATTTGGATCTTTAATATTAATTAGTATTCTATAAAAAATGCCGCTATTTAAGCGGCATTTTTTATTTAAGCGGACAAGCAACCTTTTACGGACGTGGAATAAATCCTAACGCGTTGTAAACAGACTTTAAGGTCACTTCTGCACGTGCGCTGGCTTTTTCAGCACCGGTTTTCATGATGTTGTTGAGCAATGCTTGATCTTCACGGATCTCTTTAAAGCGCGCTTGGATTGGCTCGATCATGCTTACTACTGCGTCAGCGGTGTCTTTTTTCAGATGGCCATACATTTTGTCTTCGTATTCAGGCACTAACTCTTCAATTGAGCGCTTGGTTGCAACAGACATAAGTGTTAGTAAGTTTGATACGCCTGGTTTTTCAGTGCGATCAAAATAAATACGCGCTTGCTCGTCTGAATCGGTTACTGCTTTTTTAAGCTTTTTCTCGATCTTTTTTGGTTCGTCTAACATCATGATAAAACCATTTGGGTTTTCATCTGATTTAGACATTTTTTTCAGTGGATCTTGCAGGCTCATTACGCGCGCACCAAACTCTGGAATGTAAGGTTCTGGGATCGTGAAAACTTCACCATATAAGTTATTAAAGCGCGTTGCGATATCGCGTGTTAGTTCAAGGTGCTGCTTTTGATCATCACCTACTGGTACTTGCGCCGCTTGATAAAGTAAAATATCAGCTGCTTGTAATACCGGATAAGCAAACAAACCAACGTTTACGTTGCTGGTGTTCTTTGCTGACTTATCTTTAAACTGGGTCATGCGGTTAAGCTCACCCATTTGCGCATAACAGTTTAGTACCCAACCTAGCTGTGCATGTTCAGGCACTTGCGACTGCACAAATAAAGCAGCTTTATCTGGATCAATACCACATGCAACATACAAAGCTATACCATCTAATACACGGGTTTTTAAAAGCTCTGGATCTTGGCGTAACGTAATCGCGTGCAAATCAGCTAACATAAAGTGACTATCATACTCTTCCTGTAGCTTTACCCACTGGTTAATAGCGCCAACATAGTTGCCTATTGTCATTCCACCGGTTGGCTGCATGCCACTTAACACTACTGGTTTACTCATGATGTTCCTTTATATTACAAAAATAAAAAATGCTAAAATTAAAAAATCGCTTAACGCTGGGTAAGAACAGGTATTATATCTAAGAAATTCTCACAGAGGTACTGTGGATTCAAATCAGCAAGATTTTCACCTTGGTTATAACCATAATTAACGGCAAGTACCTCTATATGTGCCGCTTGCGCCGCTAAGATATCACTTTTTGAGTCACCAATCATAATTGCTTGACTCACTGGTACATTTAATTGCTGACAAGCAAATAAAAGAGGCTCTGGTGAAGGCTTTTTGGCCATGTCATCACCACACACTATCACCTCAAAATGACTGCTTAAAGCGAGCTTATCAAGTAGCTTTTCAGTAAAGCAGCGGGCTTTGTTAGTGATCAACGCTTTTGGTATACCACGTAACGCCGCAAGGCCTGTTTCTACGTGTTGATAAAGCACACTGTATTCACCTACTTGTTGCTCATAATGACCATAAAAAAGCGCAATTGCTTTATCTGCTAATGCTGGATCTAGGTGTTCACTGACTTTCATGTCGCCACTGAGGCCTCGCTTAACCAGCATTTCAATGCCGTTACCAACCCAGCTTTGTACCAACCCCTGACTTACAATTGGAAAAGCTAAATCAGATAAAGTCAGATTCATCGCTATATATAAATCATAAACACTATCAACTAAAGTACCATCAAGATCAAATAAAGCGGCTTCATACTTCATTATTTTACACCCTCTAACTGGGCACGCATTTGTTCAATTACTTGTTGGTAATCTGGCTGATTAAAAATAGCAGAGCCGGCAACAAACATGTCAGCTCCGGCTTGAGCCGCCGCCGCAATATTATCGACTTTAATACCACCATCTACTTCTAAACGAATAGCACGACCTGAATCATCAATTATTTTCCGTGCTTGGCGTAGTTTTTCCAAAGTATTAGGAATAAAACTTTGACCGCCAAAACCTGGATTAACCGACATTAATAAAATCACATCAAGCTTATCAATTACATGTTCTAAATAGCTTAAACTCGTCGCAGGGTTAAAGACTAAACCAGCTTGGCAACCATGATCTTTGATCAGCTGCAAAGTGCGATCAATATGTTCACTCGCTTCAGGATGAAAAGTAATGATTGAAGCACCAGCATCAGCAAATTGCGGTATTAAACTATCGACCGGTTTAACCATTAAATGCACATCAATAGGCGCCGTAATACCATAATCACGCAGCGCTTTGCACACCATAGGCCCAATTGTTAAGTTTGGCACATAGTGATTATCCATCACATCAAAATGAACTACATCTGCACCAGAAGCTAAAACACGCTCAACATCTTCGCCCAAACGGGCAAAATCAGCAGATAAAATAGACGGGGCGATAAGGTACTTTTGTAGTGTTTCTAACATAAACAATCCTTAGTGATATTAAAAATGCGCAAAATAGCAGGGCCGATAATTGCCATAATGTAACCTAAATCAAGCTATTCCCCAAGAATCCCAGCTAATTAAAGCTTTAACTCTATTTGAAGTTTTGCAACGGTTATATTTTAAACAGCTAAATATAAACATTATTTTTACCTTAACCTTTTAATTTTATTAATTTTTTATATTTGTTAAGGATAAATTAAGTTTGTTATTTGAGCATTTTTTATGTATGCTCTAGTGAGTAACACTATTATGGACTTAGTAAAATGCGTGCTTTTAAAATCGGGATCTTAACTGCGGCTGCTATAACTATCGGTACACTAAGCTATTTTTCAAAAAGTGATAATACACTTATCGCAGCTAACGATTGCGAATGTAGCTCAGGCCATTTAAAAATTAATAATGCAGTGCAATGTATGAAGGTCGAACAAGAATCAAGTTGGATGTCATGGATCACTGGTGATAGTCGCAGTGCACAATTTCATTATTTAGATTTACTTGAATTATTAACCAGCTCAGACGAACCACAAAAAGCACGTTCACTTAGTCCTAGGTTCTAGTAAAGTGCGGCAACTGATCAGCGCTATACAAAGTGTTGTTGCGGCATTTTTTGGTGTGCAATCTGAGCACAAGCGTCACGCTGACTTTAAACAACACTCGCCTACCAGTATTATTATCATCGCTATTATTTTATTTATATTTTTTGTAACCGCTATCTATGGCGTGGTGACTTGGGTGCTAAGTACATAGCCATCAACTCATTGACTTTATTGCGCGAACCACCTTTTGGACTAATCGTCCGCTTAACTTGAATTTCAGCTAACGTTGCTTGGCTATATATTTTACGTGTCCATACAGTGTCATGATTGGAGATCAATACCGGTGTTTTGTTTTCAAATGCCGCTTGCTCAGCTAAATTAGCTAGATTCGCCTGATCATCTAAATTAAAGCCACCCTTAGCATAAGAGGTAAACGACGCCGTTTTACTCAAAGGAACATAAGGTGGATCGCAATAGATCACTGCGTTATCGGGTACTAATTTAAATACATCGTCATAACCTAAACAAGTAAACGTGGCTTGTTGCGCTTTTTCGGCAAAAAAGTACATTTCTTTTTCAGGAAAATACGGACATTTATACTTACCGAACGGAACATTAAAAATTCCTTTCAGGTTATAGCGGCATAAACCGTTGTAGCCGTGGCGATTCATATATAAAAATAAGATCGCTCGCTCGTAAATGTCATTACTTTGATTAAACTGTACGCGATAATCATAATATGCGTCAGGCTGGTTGTTTAAATCAACAAACAGCTTTTTAGCATCGCCGATGAATTCATCTGGAGAGTTTTTTAATTCGTTATACAAGTTAATGAGATCAGCATTAATATCATTAAGAATATAATCTTTAAAATCTGTGTTTAAAAATACCGAGCCAGCACCAACAAACGGTTCAACTAAGGTATCAGCGTGTTTGCTCGCTTCATTTAAGCGCGCGCTAATATCTTCAACTAAGCTGTATTTTCCGCCAGCCCATTTAAGGAAGGCTCTGGTCTTTTTCTGCATCGGCTCTTTACTTCAAACTGGTGTGCCGCGATTTTACACTAAACAGTGTAAATTTACTGATCTAGTAACGCGATTTCTTGTTTTATTTTACTGATTTTTTTATAAAACGGCTGATTTTTACGCACCGCTTCAGGTAGGCTTGCTAGCACTTCGCGAGCAGCATTTAAGTTATCAAAGCTGCCATAGGTTACCACCCACCAAATTTTATCGTTGCGGCGTGTTTGATAGACTTTACCAAGTACTTGCAGCGACTGTTTAGCAACAAACTGCTCGGCGATTGTTTGCTGAGTTACCGCTAGTAACTGGATCACGACCTTACTATCCGGCTGTTGTAGATACCAAGCATTATCTGCTGGCATAATTTGCTGCGCTTGAGGAACAGGCTCTACCACAGTGGGTTCTTCAGCCAAGCTAGTCGTGATATCAACAGGCTCTGCAACTGGCGCTAAACTATCGAGTATTGCCGCAACATTATTTTCCTGAGTAGGATTATCAATAAGCGGCTTGTCTTGCTCTGGTTGAGCTTGTTGATCAGCTGATTGAGCATCTGCAGCTTCTACTTGTGAGGAATCTATTGTCACCGCAGGTTCTGTTACAGCTTGCTTTAAAGTATCGACTGCGATTGCCGTCGCCACTGGAGTTTCAGGTTGTGGCTGATAAAAATCATACCACCAACGGGTCATATCAGATTTATATAAAAAGCCAATGATGAGTAACATAATAATCACTAGCAGCGTTATTAAATGTACTCGCCAAGATACTTTATCAGTGACTACAACCTTAGCTGTATGCTGTGTTGGTTGCCACGCTAACAATAAACTCGGATTACCGTGTGCTTCGCGCAAAAAGGTTTGAAATACCGGGTCTTCATCATAAGGTAAATCATTAAAATAGCACTTCATCAACTGTTTACTTTCTGCTATTGAAAGTGCTTCAAGATGAATTTCAACAGCGCTTTTAAATTGCCCCACTGATTGCGATGCCAGTAAGACATATAAAGTAGTAGGACTATGCTTGGTAAGCGCTGTTAACTCTTCGACCATTTCTTCAGATAAATGCCGTCCACCATCTAACACCCATAAACATGGACCACAGTTTTGCTGTTTAGCTAGTTGGTAGAAATTTTCTGACAGGCTTAGGTTTTGATCAATTAACGGCGAGCGGAAGCTTTGTTCCAGTAACTCACTCATCAATTGCATATCACTCATACGCGCACTTAGCTGCACAAATGACTTATTAAAATCACTGTATTTATCAGTAATGAAGGTTTCGAGAAGATAACTTTTACCAAGTCCAGAAGGACCCAGTAAGACAATTAAATTTTGCCCATATTCAAACTGTAGGGCAATCCGATCAACCAAAGCCGCACGGCTAGGTAAGATTTGCGATTGCATTAGCGCCCTATTAAATCTCGGACCTGTTGATCTGAGACATCATCAACCAACGCGCATTGACCAAACTGAGTAGGAAGAATAAAACGGATCGTGCCTTTTTTATTCTTTTTATCTTTACGCATATGATGAAGGAAATGTTCAGCAGTCATCACATCAGGGATCTCACTAGGCAAATTATATTGCGCTATTAAGGTAACGATCCTTGCAACTTCTTGTGCACTTAAATCACCACGAGTATGTGCTAGCTGTGCTGCTAATACCATGCCAGTAGCAACAGCTTCACCATGTAGCCATTGGCCGTATCCCATTTGCGCTTCGATAGCATGTGCAAAGGTATGGCCTAAATTAAGTAACGCTCGTAGTCCTGCTTCTTTTTCATCCTGAGCGACAATCAGTGCTTTAATTTCACAACAACGAAAAATCACATGCTGAATGGTTTCTTCATCCAAAGCCTGTAATTGCGCGGTGTTGTTTTCTAGAAAAGTGAATAATTCTGTATCGTAAATTAAGCCATATTTAATAACTTCAGCCATACCGGCTGCAAATTCACGAGCAGGAAGTGTATGCAATGATTGAGTATCAATAAACACGGCTTGCGGCTGATAAAAAGCCCCAATCATGTTTTTACCCAAAGGATGGTTAACCGCCGTTTTACCGCCAACTGATGAATCAACTTGCGATAATAAGGTAGTGGGTACTTGAATAAACGGTACTCCGCGTTGATAGCAGGCCGCAACAAAACCAGTCAGATCACCGACCACACCACCACCAAGGGCGATTAAGCAAGTATCTCTGCCGCAATTATTTTCAAGCAAAAAAGCCGAAATTTTCTCAAACCATTCCAGTGATTTATATTGCTCACCATCAGGAATAATAAAACTTAGCGGATTTAAATCAGCTAATAACGCCATTGCATCGCTTAAGTACAAAGGTGCAATGGTGTCATTAGTGATAATGATAGGTCGACAATCACCAATATGATGATGCAGCCTGTCAGTCTGTTGAAGAGCAGATTGACCAATATAAATAGGATAACTTCGCTCGTCTAAATTAACTGTTAATTCAAGCATCGCTAGTATCCTTTCTTATTGGTATTTAAAAATCTAATTTCTCGATGATTTGATTAGCGACAACTTTAGCGCTTTGCTCATCAGTGCGTACAACAAAATCAGCTACTTCTTTATACAACGGTTCGCGTTCTTCAGCTAAGCGCTCTAATACATCACGAGGTGCTTCTTCTGTTTGCAGTAATGGGCGACGCTTGTCGCGCTGCGTGCGTGCAACTTGCTTTTCGATAGGTGTCTCTAGGTATACAACAATACCACGAGCCGAAAGCTTGTTTCGTACTTCTTTACTCATCACAGAACCACCACCAGTTGCAAGTACAATACCTTGCATTTCTGTTAGATCGCCAATGACAGATTCTTCACGAAGTCGAAAGCCTTCTTCACCTTCAAGATCGAACACCCAGGCAATATCTGCACCGGTACGGCGTTCGATTTCTTGATCAGAATCGACAAATTCAAGGTGCAATTGATCTGCAATGTGACGACCAATTGTGCTTTTGCCAGCCCCCATAGGGCCAACTAGAAATATATTACGTTTTTCAGCCATATCTTTTAGTACAAACGAACTCTAAAATTTGAAATAAAACCCCGCCTAACGACCTGGCCCCAAAATTAAGGAGGGGATTATCTCAGTAATTGATTGGGTATTTCAAGTCAATTAGAACAAAAAGCCAATTAACGAGCAATTAAAGTCAATAATTGCCCATTGTGTAAGAATAAATCAGTGTAAATTACTCTATTTGGATTTTCGGAGTAACGAAAATCAGCAATTCTTTCTTTTCATTGAACTCACTAGTGCTTCTAAACAGCACTCCTAGGTAAGGAATATCACCTAATAATGGTACTTTTTTAACTGAGTTAATGATTTGCTGCTGGAATATACCACCAAGTACCACGGTTTGACCATTCTCAACCAGTACTTGGGTTTGAATTTCTTGGGTATCAATTGCAACTGCAGGACCAGTTCCAGTTTGTACCGTATCACCTCGGGTATCTTGGGTAATGATTAAATCCAAGATAACTTTATTATCTGGGGTGATGTGTGGTGTTACCTCAAGACTCAATACTGCCTTTTTAAAGCTAACAGTTGTAGCACCACTTGAAGCAGATTCAACATACGGTATTTCGGTACCTTGTTCAATACGTGCTTTTTTCTGGTTGGCAGTCGTAATGCGCGGACTTGCGATAATTTCACCACGGTTTTCTTCTTCAAGCGCGGTTAGCTCTAAATCAAGTAACGTGCCATTTGCTAATTTAGCAACGTGCATACCAATACTGCCAGCGGCACCTGTGATAGGCAAGTTTACATTAAGGCGATCAGAAATACTTGGAATGGTGCCGTTAGAAATCGTATTAGCACCTTCTAAGGTACCTGAAATACCATCAGTGCCTTGTTGATCACTAAACCCCCAACGTACTCCTAAGTCTTCTTTTACGTTATCACGTACAGTAACCATACGTGCCTCAATAATAACTTGTCTAACAGCTATATCCAAAGTTTCGACCATACGGCGAACACTTGCAATGCTTTTAACGGTGTCTTTAATTAACAAGGTATTGGTACGTTTATCAACGGATACACTGCCGCGAGCACTAATAATGCTGTTAGTGTCGGTTTTCAGTAAATCAGCAAACTCTTCCGCTTTAGCATAATTCAAACGAATATATTCACTATAAAGCGGCTCTAAATCTTCAACTTGTTGTTTGGCTTTTAGATCTTTCGCTTCGCGGGCGGCAAGCTCTTCAGATGGTGCAACCATTAATATAGAGCCATCCATACGCTTATCTAAACCTTTAACGCGTAATACCACGTCAAGAGCTTGATCCCAAGGCACACCATCTAAACGCAGAGTTATGTTGCCACTGACTGAGTCACTGGTTACTAGGTTGAAATCATTATAGCCGGCAATAATTTGTAATACGGCACGCACTGAGATGTCTTGAAAGTTTAGGGTCATTGGCCGACCTTGATACTCTTTACCACCTTCTAAATATGAACGTTGCGAGTCATCTTTTTCAACTGTAAGAGTAAGGATATTTTCAATTTGCTGATAAGTAAATTTAAACGCTGCATTAGGAGTTATTACCACCCTGCTCATATTATTTTCTTTAAATGTCTCAATTGAGCTGACCACAGTGCCAAAATCTAGCACATCTAGCTCATATAATAAGTCATCTAAAATATCGGTATGATGAAATTCAGCAATAATTTTACCGCCACTTTCATGCACATCAATCGCAGCTTGAGTGTCTTGCAAGAATACTAATACTCGTGCTTCACCTTTTTCACCACGACGAAAATCAATAGACTGGATTGAGTTAATGTAATTGCCAGTCACTTCTTTGGCGGTATTAGCATCTTCTTGTGACGTGATAGGATTATCGGAAACGTGTAATGAAACAAGATTATTATTAACCGTTGTTTGGTAAATTTTTAAACGCTCTAAATGAACAGTGACAATCAAGTTACCATCAGCAGCTACACTATTAACTTTTTCAATACCGCCTTGGTTGATTTGTACTTCACTTATACCTTGTTCAACATCAGTGGCATTAAAGCGCATTTCAATACGGGCTGGGTTATTAAATACCTGAACTTTTGGTTCTTCACTCAGCTCCTCATCAAATACCAGCTGTAACTGTGTTTCTCCAGCTATTAATGGGCTATAACGAATGTCATACAATAACGGAGTTGCCATTGCTGATTGCGTGATAAAAAGGGCAATAACAACAAACAAAGCCTGATGAATGCGATTACTCCAAGATACTCCCTTATGCATTTTAATTTTACCTTTTTTATTTTTAACTAGTGCCATTGGAGCCCGCCTCTAACATTTCAAGCTTCGTAAGACGTTCTTTCCAACAACCAGACCCGTCGGGTATTAATTCTAACAATTCTATATAATCACTTTTAACATCTTGTACAACACCATGATATAAACCAATATGATTACCCACAGTCACTCGGTGCAAAGTATCATCTGCAGCTTTAATTAATGCCCATGTTTGGCCACCAGAACCCAGTGTGCCTTTCATTGCCAGATTATCCAACGGATATTTCTCTAAAACTTCACGCGTACGATCAGGATCAGGATGTAAACAGTTTTTAACTTGGATCATGTTATTTTGAATAATTTCTGGCTGCGGCGCAACAAAAGGACTACGTAGTTGCTGTGCATTGTATTCAAAGTGCTCAAATTGGATCAGTTTTGGAATGGCCTCAACTTTAGGTGTAGTGCTGGCTTTTACCTGATCAATAAACTCTTTTTGCTCAGAGGTATCATCGTTACATGCGCTCACCAAAATACCGCCGAGTAAAACCAAGGCTAATTTTTTCATTTTTTAGCCCCTACTTTTTTCACGCCGCCTTCGTAGCGGTAAGTTTTGGCGACCACGCTAAATGTCAGCTTGCCTGAATCTGAACTAGTAATTGAAAAGTCATGCAAACTTACGATACGAGGAAGTTGCGCTACTTTGCCAACAAAATCACCAAACTCATGGTAGCTACCTATTACTTCAATTTTAATCGGCAACTCAGTATAAAACTCTTTTTCCACTTCTGGTAACCAGCCAATTTTAAGAAAGGTTAAGCCACTGGTCGTGCCCACATAAGATAAATCATCAAGTAAGCCTGGTGTTTCGTTTGAAGTCGGTAAGCGCTTTAGCAATAAAGAAAACTTTTCTTCCATTTCAACCATTTGTTGACGGTAAATTTCTAGATTACTCGCTAGTGAGTATTTCACTCGGTAGTTACTGCGTAACTCAACTTCTTTACTAACCGCATTATGGTAGCTATCTATTTCATCTGAAACCAATAAGCTGTAACTGAAAAACAATACGAGGGCCGCTACAAAAGTGCAGCAAATAATCTTGACAACTATTGGCCAGTCGCCAATGTTTTCAAGCTCAATTTCGTTCCATTCAATCTCTGTTAACGCTTTGATATCAAGGTTCATTATTTAACCTCTCCAATCTTATCAAAGGGTTTTACATAAAATTCCATATTAAAATCACTCAATAAACGAGACGATTTTTCACCAGCAATAATACCTTGCATTATCGGCTTTTCGAGCAGATAGGAATTTTGTACTTGGCGTAACATATTTGACAAGTAATTATTTGATTCGCTACGACCAACCACATGAATTGCACTACCACGACGCTCTAACTTAGTTAGATACACCCCCGTTGGTACAATTTTGGCAACTTCATCCATAATTTGCGTACCCAAGTTTCGACTACTTTGCAGTTCTTCGATTAAGCGCATACGTTGCTGCAAGTTTTCTTTCTTTTTGTCTAATTCACGTATTTCACTAATACGTTTATCTAATTGGCCAATTTCAGCTGAAAGGTAATTATTTTTAATATTTTGACCATCTCGTAAACTACCGTAATAACTACTGAGTAAATACATACTGATAAAACTGCCAAGCACCACAAAAAACAAAACAGTGGCAAACTTATTCTGTGATTGTTTGCGCTGCTGTTCGCGCCAAGGCAGTAGATTTATATGTGGCATGATGAAAAACTCCTTAATGCCAAACCCGTCGCTATTGCAAATTGAGTACGATGACGCTGTAACACATTGCGATCGACATGATGGGAAATATCCATATTTTCAAAAGGCTCTGCCACTATGGTATGGATGCCTAGTTCTTCGATTAGCAGTCGATCGAGGCCATCAATCATCGCTGTGCCACCAGTGAGCACAATGTAATCGATTTGATCTTTGCCACTGGTAGTTAAAAACATCTGCACTGCGCGGCGTACTTGCTGTAATAATGAGGTTTGAAATGGTGCCAATACTTCAAACGTGTAGTTAGGCGGAAGATCGCCTGTAGTTTTACCTATTTCAGCTTCATCAAAACTTTTATTATAATAAGCTACTATGCTGTTAGTGTATTGATCGCCACCAAATACTTGGTCTCGGGTGTAAATCGTTTCACCGCCAAGTACCACACTTACCAACATAAGTACCGCGCCAATATCGACCACTGCTACACACTTATTAAATGCATCGCTTGGTAATTGCTGATAATACACATCCATTGCGCGACTCAGGGCATAGCTTTCTACATCAACTACTTTTGCTATTAAGCCAGCTGATTCTAATGCACCAACACGAGCTTCAACACTTTCGGTACGCGCAGCTGAAAGCAACACATTCATTTTGGAAGGATCGGCTTCGTTGGTACTGAGCTTTTCAAAGTCTAGGCTAACTTCATCTAAAGGATAGGGAATAAGGCTGTCAGCTTCGATTTCTATTTGCGACTCAAGCTCTGCATCTGAAAGCGTAACATCCATAAAAATTACTTTCGTAATGACGGTTTGTCCCGATACTGCAACTGCTGCCGAACGAATTGACTTTGGTAACTTACGCTTTAATTTAGTAATGATATTACCAATCGCCTCAATATCTTGAATATTGCGCTCAGCCATTGTACCTTTTGGCATTGGCTCAATTGCTAACGCTTCGAGCCTATAGCCACTGTCCGTTTCATTCAGTAACACTGCTTTTATAGCATGTGAACCGATATCTATCCCTACCATCATCGATGAAGACTTACTCAATAGTTGACTTAGCATGTTCGCAACTTGGCCTTTGTTTTAAGAATAAACAAGTTATAATTTTTATATGAAAAAATACTATTCATTTTTTAATCAATATATACTAGCAGTCTCCGATTCTAATTGGGAGTCCATTTAGGGAAAATATAAGTGATTTTATTAAAACGAACTTTACAATTTTTTATCATCTGCGCGTTTTTAGGGCTCATTACCTTAGTAAGCCTTTATTATTACGTTAAATCTGATATCCCCAGTGTGCAAGTTTTAAAAGACGTGCAATTACAAACTCCTATGCAAGTCTTTTCGAAAGATGGTTTGTTAATCAACCAGTTCGGTGAAAAACGCCGCATTCCAGTGACTATAGAAGAGATCCCACAACCACTCATAAATGCTATTTTAGCCACTGAAGATAACCGTTTTTATGACCATATAGGTATAGATCCTATAGGTATTTTACGTTCAGCGCTCGTATTAATTTCAACTGGTGAGAAAAAACAAGGCGCAAGTACTATAACAATGCAGTTAGCTCGTAACTTCTTCTTAACACGTGAAAAGGCCTATATTCGTAAAGTAAAAGAGATCTTCATTGCGTTACACATTGAGAACTTACTTACCAAGGATGAAATACTCGCTTTATACCTAAATAAAATAGAGTTAGGTAATCGTGCTTTTGGTATCGGAGCCGCTGCACAAGTCTATTATGGTAAGCAACTAAACGAGTTAACTTTAGCGCAAATGGCAATGATTGCAGGCTTACCAAAAGCGCCTTCAGCTTTAAATCCGATCAGAAACCCAGTTCGCGCCAAGGCACGCCGTAATGTGGTACTCAGACGTATGCTTGATGAAGGTTATATCTCTCAAGCAGACTATAACCAGAGCTCTCAAGAACCAATTACGGCAAAATTTCATGGTGCCGAAATAGACTTATATGCGCCTTATATATCTGAAATGGTGCGTGCAGAAATGGTCGCTCGTTATGGCTACGAAAAAGCATATAATACCGGCTTTAAAGTTTACACCAGTGTTGAATCTGACGTACAAGCCGCAGCGCAAAAAGCACTCGTT
>TARA_R110001606_G_scaffold18937_10_pt1 | contig 16161 bp, 17 predicted proteins | sample TARA_R110001606 | Tara Oceans TARA_R110001606 (sample SAMEA4398315) | marine metagenome | biome: Polar Biome; feature: [SRF] surface water layer (ENVO:00010504); material: water (ENVO:00002006), including particulate matter (ENVO:01000060) such as... | depth 5 m | reverse complement strand
AAACCAGTAATTTTAAAATCATCCATAACCTTTATTTTTATATACTATAAAGATACGAATAATACTTCGGAAAAACAACTATTTATATAAAATGAATAAGCTAGATCCACATACTTTATTTTCTCTCTTCGAACAAGGGGATGAAGAAGTGTATAAAGAGCATGGAGTAGAAGATACTCTAAAGAATCCTTATGTGCTCCTTAATATGGTTTCTAAAGGAATGGACAATTATGCTATAATGGATATGCTATATAAGAAAAACTATCCAGACACGTATAAGAATGTTAGAAAAGACGTACAGTACAAATACTACGTTAGACTTTTTAGGTATCTAGAGAGAATTGATGTAAAGTCCATAGAAGATAACACATATACGATAGGAGAGTCTTACGACCTACCAAATCTAATAATTAGACTAGATGATCTAAGAGCGTTTTTCGAAAGATGTGAGCGTTATGAGAGATGTGGTGTAATAAAGGACACTATTGACTTGTTATACGAACAATCTATTAAGCAGATAACGCTAGATAAGTTGTTTATATGAGATAATTTTCTTATCTTAAGGTATAATAAAAAATAAAGGTTATAATATGGAAAGAATATACGAAGACCAAGCTAAAGGTCTAATCAAAGTCATTGAGGACTATTCAGATTCACCGACACAATACTACTCCCTTACTCCCAGCACCTCTAAAAAGAATAATGCTGAAGATGGATGGGAAGATGTAACGTACTATACCGGCCGATCTACCCAGCTTAAGTTCACACCTAGTATAGATAAACAATATGTCTACATACTATCTAACGTCGCTATGCCTGGCCTGATAAAGATAGGGTATACACGTGATGATCCTAATAAGAGAGTTAAACAGCTTAATGCCTCTACTGGTGTCGCTATGGATTTCGATCTAGAGTGGGCATTTGGATGTTATAACGCTATTGAGCTAGAACAAGAAGTACACACACATCTTGCTTCCTTTAGGATAAACAATAATAGGGAGTTCTTTAAGATATCTGTACCACTTGCAATAGCGGCAATTAAGACTATTGGTAAACGTTATACTGGAAAGGATGGTAAGTAAGAAATTTTCGTGGCAACTTCGCGCGTTTTGCGCGGCGGGCTTCGCGCTCTTTTTGTCATGCGCCCCCGAAAGCTCCATTTCACCCGTTTGTGTAGGTGGTGATTGTACGGCAGTTATAGAGCCTATAGTAGAGAGTAGTTTGTATTCTTTTGATATAGATGAGACTAACCCGAAGATTCAATACTTTACCGTAAAGGTTCATGCTACTCCTACGTCTCCTCAATGGAGATACAATGGAGTTCCTATTGTTACCGGGTATTGGTCGGGTAACTTAACCTACTTTGTACGAAACTCTTACGGATACGATGAGATAAGCTCGGCAGATAGGGAGACTTACGGTGCTTTTAACAGCGACACGGTTATTATAACTCAGATAATAGGAGTTAAACCAGAGCAATCAGGTAAGGTCCTTAGTTTACAAGTGGAGATATGGTGGGAAGCAGGAGAGTTTACTCAGTCGAAAATTGTTACTCAAAAAATAACTATAGAATAAGTTGCCATTCTGCTCTAGAAGTATTATCTTAATTATATATTAAAATATTAATAAATAAGTATAAAGAGATATATAGATATATACCTAGTATAATAATAATAATATAAATAATAATAATAGTAATTAATCTAATATGACATTAACAGCGGAGAAGATTCACTCTAACTATGAAAAGCATCTAAAGATAGTAGATACATATATAGGGGAACGTAAAGATAAGGTAAAACAACTTATAGAACACATAGGTGAAACCTATATTATGGCACCTGCTAGTTCTAAAACTTGGCACCATAATGCTATACCCGGTGGATATGTTGATCATGTTAATAGAGTTATAGAGTTTTCTATTAAATGCAAGAGACTCTATGAGGATATGGGAGGTACTATTGACTTTACCGATGAAGAGTTAGTATTTGCTGGCATATTTCACGACTTAGGTAAGCTAGGTGATGGTGATACACCTAATTATATGCCTCAGACTGATAAATGGAGGCAGGATAAGCTACATGAGATGTATACTTTCAATTCAGAGTTACCCTTTATGCTAATCCCAGACCGATCACTATACATTCTACAGAAATTTGATATTAAAGTAAGCCATAACGAGTTTCTAGGTATCAGACTACACGATGGAGTGTTCGATAAGGCTAACGAAGCGTACTTTTACAGTCATAGCCCTAATTCTAGGATGAAAACCAACATAGTATACGTACTTCACATGGCCGACTTCATGGCTTCCAAGGTGGAATACGATATTTGGCTAAAATCTACCGGAGGAGCCACTCCAAAAGTACAAAAAACCAAATCCACTACAGGAAAAAGAGTAAATTCTTCGGCTGGACTAACTAATATGTTAAAAAACCTATAATGAACACAGAACCTACACTTTTCTACATAATAATCGGCATTTTAGTTGCCTTACTGATATTATCTTCTTACATTATAAGAAACCTACTGGTAAAGACGGAAGAATACGAGGATGTTACACAAAGTCAAGTAAAATATCTTCAGAACGTCTCAAACATTATAGGAGAATCAAAACAACACCTACAGTCACTAGATGAAAAAGGGGTATTTCAATCAGATGATGAAGTCGGTGAATTTTTTAACGCAATGAAAGAAGTTCAGGAGCAACTAAACAACTATATGCTTCCCCAAAATTATGGCACGGAAACGAGCGAAAGCTAATTACTTTACATCAGAAACAGAACAGTACATCGTAAAGTACAACCTATCAGACGATCAGGATTACAGAAATAAGATATTTACAGACCACATCTACCTACCTTTCTACAAATTATCCGAAAACATCATACATACCTTTAAGTTTTACTACACAGACGTAGATAAAATAGAAGATCTTAAGCACGAGCTAGTATCTGTTCTTTTAGAAGAAAAGATTATGAAGTTTGACCCTACTAACGGTGCTAAAGCCTATTCTTATTTTGGTACAATAGTAAAAAGGTGGTTAATCAACTACAATAACAAGAACTATAAGAAGCTTAAGAGAATAGGAAACTTTCAAGACATAGAGGAATCATATGACGATGTTCCTTTTGAAGGTTCTCCTTCATCAAAGACACTTTCTGCATTTATAGACGAATGGGTAAAAGAGTGCTATGAGGATTTAGACGAGATGTTTGTTAAAACCGAAGATAAGAAGATAGCAGACGCTGTACTAACTGTATTTAAATCTAGAAACGATTTAGATATATTTAAAAAGAAAGCTCTCTACATATACATAAGAGAGATGACCGACTGCGACACACCTAAACTTACCAAAGTAGTTACTATTCTTAAAGAAGACTTTAAAGCTAAATACCAACAACTTTACGACTTAGGCTATTTAACTAAGGCTCAATAGTATACTTAGTGATATTTATAATAAAATATTATGAGCTTAGATAAAGAAATTTTTAAAGGAAAAACACTATCTGACCTCTTTGGTGAAATCTACGATAACTCAAAAGAAACTAAAGGCCAGGTAAAAGGTCTTATTGGAGAACTTAAACCTCTTATAGAGAATATAGGAGATGCAACACTTATCGTCCCTATGATAAAAGAGTACATGGAGATAGGAGTAAAGAATGATGAGCATTTGATTAAGTTAGCAACAGTAATTCAACGTATAGAAACAGCGCAAGCTAAGGGAGAGGATGGAGAGTTTGATTTTTCTGATTTACAAGACTTAATAGAAGAACAGGAAGCTTTAGATCAAGAAGTAGAAGAAGTAGAAACACCAGAAGAAGGCGAAGATGTACACTAGTTTATATCCACAAAAATCTAAAACTAACTTTGCACCCACCGTCAGCGTTAAGCTGGGTAGGGTGTATGATATTGTCTTGGACGAAAATCATCCTGACTATAAAATACATAAAACAGTAGGAGTAGTTCGTTATAACATATTTGATGAAGATAGCTTCTCTGAAGACCCTTCTAATTTGTTTATGGCTTACCCCTATGATGCTACTAATAGAACTTACCCACTTAAAGGTGAGATAGTAGAGATTATAGGAGGACCTAGAGATGATGAAGATAGAAGCGATAGTGAATATAAGACCTTCTACGGAAGAGTAATATCTGGCTGGAATGCTGTTAACCATAACTCTCTACCTCAAGGTGATACTAAAGAGGTTGTAGAAACAGATTTAGGTAAAGATATAGAAGAATTAAAAATAAACCCCCTATACCCTAATCCTGGAGATACTATTATAGATAGTAGATTTGGTAATTCAATTAGATTAAGCGGCTACAGAGGAAATAAAAGTATACTTACAGATAGAGAGAATAGCGGGAAACCTTTTACTATAATAAGTAACGGTAGACAATCTGACGAAAATTCCCTACTACCGGTACAGGAAGATGTTAACACAGATATGTCTAGCATATACCTTGTTAGCGATCATCTTATACCTCTTAAGCAAGCTAGAATAAAGTTAGACTCTAATGTTGTAAAGACAGTACATACTGATAAGTATAGAGGTAACCAAATAGTATTAACCTCAGGTAGATTAGTCTTTAATTCAAAAGAAGAAGATATTATATTTACATCAAAAGAAAGCTTTACAGTATCTAGTTTAGATGTATGCATAGATGGAGAAGACTACATAAGTCTAGATGCTAAAAAAATATATCTCGGTAGTAACGCTATGGTAGCAGATACTCAACAAGGTACACCAGAACCTGCTGTACTAGGGCACCAGCTTGATGACTTTTTAACTAGTTTATTAGACGAACTAAACCGCTTAGCCAATAGCTTTAATCAGCTTGTAGCACCCGGGAACGTTACACCTGTTATGAAATCAGCAAGTATGAGCCTTAAATCAAGAGTTAAATCTCTTAGAGGTTTTTTAAACGATAGTGGACCATCTAGAATGAAATCAGATAAAGTATTCGTACATTCAAATAAAATAGTAACCAATAAGGACTCTAATAAATTTTAATCATGCCTCATTTCCTATTAAAGAGACCGAAGATTAAAATAGATAAAGTATCTGCAGAGCTTCTTACTTACGCAGAGATACTTATTAGAGAGTTTGCTGAAAAGAAAGTAGCAGAGATAATAGACTACCTTAGACAACAATGCCCTCCTCAAGACGTTATAGAGCGAATGCTAGCTACAACTAATAAGATTACTAAGCAAATTGCAAAAGCAGGTAGGAGAGCTAAAAAAGTAAAGAGACTATCCGACCAGCTTAAAATTGCTATAGATGTTGCTAAAGTAATAATAAATATAATTGCACACTTTAATATACCCTCATCATTCGGTATTCCACCAGGACCTGCCGGTGGTCATTTATTTGCCTTTAACCTTAACCTTATAATGACACGTGCAGCAAAGCTTAAATTTTACAACGAAATAGTAGAGCTACTAGAAGAAAAGAACGATAACATAAACGAAGTGTTAACTAATTTTAATCTTGTGTTTATACCACTTCAAGCTAAACTAGAACTAATAAATGCACTTCTTAATAGATGCTCTCAAAACCCTGATCTTTCACAAGAAGAAAGACTAGGACTTTTGACCGTAGCAAAAGACCAAGAAACAGATAAACCAGTAGAGTATACATCTCAATCTGGTACTATATATACCATTAAAGTAACCACAGATCCTAACTCACCAGCAATAGCACCACAGAGAAGAGCTATAGCAATAGACAAGAAAGGAGTACCTGTTCTTAAAGGACCTTTATCCTTTGCAAGTGACAGCAATGTGCTTATAGAAGAATTAAAATTCAGAATAGACAATCAACTTCCATAAACCTACTATTTATTAATATGAAACTAGATCAACTAAGAAAAATTATCCGCGAAGAGGTAAGATCTGCCGTAAAGGATGAGTTACAAGAGATGTTAAACGAAGCTGTCAAAGCAGCTAGTGCACCATCAACCCAAGCCTACAAAGCAGTAAAACAAAAAGACCTTAAGAGAACATGGTCAACTGGTAAAATGAACCCAGGTACAGTTCCTTTAGAAGAGATGTTAAACCAGACTAAGAGTGAAATGACTGGTCAAGACTTTAGAAACGTAGTTGGAGCAGACTCCTCTATGGTTAAAAAGCCTAACTTTGCATCTAACGTTGCTACAAGCATGGGATTAACAGAGAGCTCTGGACCTTTACCAGGTATAGATATAAGTAAACTAGATTTTGTCGGTAAAGCGAAAGCAATATACGATAAGTCTATAGAAAAAGATAAAAGTAGATTAGGTTAATGGCATTTAATGTAAAGAATATAAACCCACTAGATAGACAGCCTAGAAAAGCGATAGGAGTTGATCTCCCATTTTCTGGTGACGGTGTATTTAACTCTACATTTCAGACTAAAGATGCATTGAAAGTAAATTTAATTAACTACTTACTTACTAACAAAGGAGAAAGGCCTTTAAATCCTTCCTTTGGAGCAGGTATAAGAGAGCTTTTATTTGAAAATATAGATCAAGAAGAGTTAGAAGATATAAAAGAGAACATTACAGAGAACATCAAGTCGTTCTTTCCGACAATTATACCAACTAAAGTCGAAGTTTTTTCTGACCCTGATACAAACTTAATAAGCTTCTTTTTAAGATATGCAATAGCAAATCAAAATATAGAAGATGAAATACTAATTAATATCGAATAATGGCACAAACTAGAAACATCAAGTATATAAACAGAGAGTTTGATGACTTTAGAGATCAACTGGTAGAGTTTTCTAAATCATACTTCCCTGATACATACAATGACTTTTCCCCTACATCACCTGGAATGATGTTTATGGAAATGGCAGCTTACGTTGGAGATGTTTTAGCATTCTATCAAGATACTCAACTTCAGGAAACATTCCTAACACATGCTAAAGATCCTAAAAACCTATTTAACTTAGCCTACATGATGGGCTATAAACCTAGAGTTACAGGAATAGCAGAAACAGAAATTACAATTACACAAGTAGTAGATGCTAACGGAAGCTATGCACCTGACTTTACACAAGCGGCTAAGATCAATGCTCAAGGCTCTATTATATCTACAGATAAATCCAACTCTAGGTTCTACATACCAAAAGCAGTAGACTTTACTTTTAGTAGCTCTTTTGACCCAACAGTAGTTACAATTAACGACCTTGATACCAGTAATAGACCAACAAAGTTTAACTTAATCAAAAAAGTAAAAGCTATATCAGGTAAAATAGAACAGAAAGCATTTACAATAGAAACAACACCGCAGAAGTTTAAAACCATTACTCTTTCAGATAATAACATAGTACAGATTTTAAAGATAGAAGAAACAAACGGATACGAATATCATGAAGTGCCTTTCTTAGGGCAGGATACTATATTCCTAGACGAGGCTAATGTAGACTCTGACGCACACAACGTACCTTACGTACTATCTCTTAAGAAAGTACCAAGAAGATTTGTAGCAAGATTTAGAGCAGACGGTAACTTAGACATACAGTTTGGAGCAGGATCAATAGAACAAGACGATTCTGTTATACTACCTGATGCTTCAACAATAGGTAATGCAACCAATCAAGGTTCTTTAAACTATAATGGAAAAGGAACAGTAGATAAAGCTTACGACCCATCTAACTTTACATACAGTAAAGCATACGGTATAGCACCTGATCAAGGTGATCAAGTATTTGTTACCTATCTTAAAGGAGGAGGTATAAGTGCTAACGTCCCTGCTAACTCTCTTAGTAATGCCACAGTATCTGGTACCAACATTAACGACTTATCATTTACTAACCTAATACCGGCTACAGGGGGAAGAGACGGAGACACTATAGAAGAATTAAGAGAGAATTCTCTTAGAGCATTTAACGAACAGAACAGAGCCGTAACGCTACAAGATTATACTGTTAGAGCTTTATCACTACCTAGCCAATACGGAAGTATAGCTAAAGCATATGTGATTCAAGACCAACTAACAAACACAAATACAACAGACGCTATATTGGATAACAATCCACTTGCACTGTCTTTATATGTATTAGCTTACGATAATAACAGTAACCTAATCACCGCTACAACTACACTCAAAGCAAACCTTAAAACATATCTTCAGAACTATATGATGTTATCTGATAGTATTAATATAAAAGACGCATTTGTAGTTAACATTGGAGTAAAATACGAAATAATCACTCGCCCTTCTTATGCTAGTAGAGATGTACTTCTTAACTGTAATAGAAGTTTAGCTGAGTATTTTAAAGCTTCTAATCGAAACATAAATCAACCTATAAACCTATCAGAAGTATTTACTTTATTAGATAAAGTACAAGGAGTACAAACAGTGCAGAAGGTAGAAATAGGAAATAAACAAGGAGGTAACTACTCAGCATATGCTTACGATGTAAAAGGTGCAACTAGAGATAATGTAGTTTATCCTTCTTACGATCCATGTATTTTTGAAGTGAAGTTCCCTAACACAGATATAGAGGGAAGAGTAATAAATATTTAAAATGGCAGTATATAAAATTTTTCCCGACAAAGATTCTTTTATCTTTACAGAAGTATCAACAGCCAATGCTGGATATGATGAGATGATAGAGATAGGAGGTTATCCAATACAAGAGATAGGCCAAACAGCCAGAACACTTATACACTTTAAGAACTCAGAGATACAGAATGTAGTTAATACAAAAATAGGTTCTAATATATTTTCTGCAAGTATAGAGATGTTTATAGCATCTGCATACGAAACACCTGTATCACATTCTATCGAATGTTACCCTATAAGTACATATTGGGATGGAGGGATAGGAAAGTACGGAGATAATTTATTTACAGGGTCAGCTGATCAATCTGGAGTATCTTGGCAGTTTACTAAACCAAATGCTCAAACACCATGGAAACTAGCAGGTGCCTTTGCTAATTATACAACAGGTTCATACAACTCCAACTACCCTGGAGGAGGAACTTGGTATACTGGCTCTAATGGTATTAATTTAGAATCAACACAAAGCTTTGAGACTAACGATGAGTTAGACGTACTTATGGATGTTACAAATGCAGTACACATGCACTACAGTGGTACCCTAGCTAATAATGGATTTATATTAAAGTTCCACGATAGCATTGAATTTAACCTTTCTTCTTCTGTAAGGCATAAGTTCTTTAGTGCTAATACAAACACTATATACCCACCATCTCTTACATTTACTTGGGATGACCAAAGCTACGTAACAGGAAGCCTTAGCACACTTACTAATCCAATAGCTCACGTACAAATAACAAACAACAGTGGTAAGTATCCCGACGTAGGTAAACAAAGATTTAGATTACATGCTCGTCCTAAATACCCAACCAGAACATTTACAACAGGTAGTATATTTAAAACTAACCATGCTTTAAACAGTAGTTCTACATATGCACTTAAAGATGAATTCACTGAAGACTTAGTAATACCTTTTAACTCTACCTACAGTAAAATAAGCTGTGATAGCTCAGGACCTTACTTAGATTTATATATGAACGGATTACAACCAGAAAGATATTATAGAATACTTGTAAGATCTGATATAGATGGTAATACCTGTACTTTTGATAATGATAATGTATTTAAAATAGTAAGAAATGGCTAATATAAGGCTATCTAGAACTGTATATAAGAAAGATGAATTAGATAAATCTATCGATTCCTCTTTTAAATCGTTTGTCGATACTGTAGAAGTAGACACTGATACGATAGAGGAGTTCTTTAGACTGTATACTAAACTATACTACGATATAGAACCTCTAGGAGAATTTAACTCTCATGAGTTCCTAATAAAAGAGAGTTCTAAATTAGTTCAACTAGAAACTAACGATGAAGCTATACAACCATTATTAGACGAGATTAGTGACCTAAGACAAAGGCTATTAGAACAAAATGTTGAGAATATAGAAACTGAAAATGATCTTATGCAGTCTATTGGTAAGTCAGAGAATATTGACCTAGAAGAAGGTCTTAAGTCTCTACAATCGAAAATAGAGTTATCAAAAGATGAAATACAACTAAACAGTGCACCTAAAGCACAGCCAACAAAACCAATTGAGAAGATTGATGATAGTACTTTTATTAGACCTAAACCAAAGGGTAGAGTTAAACAGTCTTGGGCAGCAGTTAGAGTTAAAAAAGCTGATTTAGAAAGACAAGGTAAAACAAGAAACGAAATAAGAGACGCACTATATGCATTTGGTGCCAGTAAAGGACAAATAGCTAGAGTTTTATAATAGATGGCAAATATAGATTACAAATTATATCAGATAGATCCAATAGGTCTAGAACAACTATCAGAGTTTGATTTAAAGACAGTTGGTAAATTCTCTATCAACACTAACTTTACTCCCTTTGAAGATAAAGTAGAGTTACACATATACGGAGAAGATGACTTTATTCTTGAATCTATATACGACCATAGGAGTTTTAAATTCTTACAAGGAAGTGAAACAGTTGGTATAACTGGAGCATCGGAAGTCTCTTTAGACCCTATACAAGATTCTATTGACCTTAACTTCGAACTTGGTGGAGTAAAACTTGTTTATAACTTTCTAGATAATTTATACAGCGAAGAACAAACAGGAGGAGAGTTCTTCATACAGGAAATATCAGAAGATAGAACAGAGGTAAGATTACTTTCTAATCAAATAACTGAGGAAGAAATAGTAGACTATACAGATAGTATTATTGATGAAATAGCATCTGATTCGTACTTCAATGACTTTAGATTAAACGTTAAAAATAACGATCTTCTAATCGGATTAAATATAAAGATACAGGAATATAGAGATTATAAATCAGTAGTTGTTAAACTTTACGAACCTCTACCTATAAAGTATCAACTTAAGCAACTTTTAACTATAGATAGATTAGTTGCAGACAGCGTAGGATATTCTATTGAGACAACTATTACACCTGATATAGTTAAACCTCCTTCTCTTAAAGGACCAAACTTTAATATAGAAGAACCAGATAGTGTATCTTACCCAACTGCATTTCTTAACACAGACGATCTGTTCTCTTTCCCGACCAACAATACATACAGAGAAGTAAATAGTTTATTTAAAGAAAAAGGAATTGAAGTAAGTATAGACTACTCTGACCTATCTAATTTTGTTCATTTTAGCTCGGCAGAAGAGAGATTAAGGAACTTCCAGTACAAGTTAAACCTTATAGAATCTTACCAATTAAGTATAACCAGCTCTTCACTCGCAAGCGGCTTTACTAATACAGCCGGTAATACTAAATACTGGACAGATAAAATAGATAGCGTAGTACAGAACTTTGACCACTACGACAGACACTTATACTACAGCAGCGGTTCTACATCATGGCCTAAAGCAGCCCCACAGACTAAACCGTATATAAACGCTACTGGAGCAACTACCTCGTCTTTTATGACAAGTATGTTGTTATCTGCTAGCACACACGATAATACTAACAACTCTTCTCTAATAAACACTATACCGGATTATTTAAGAGAAGATACAAACAGTGTCAAGTACTCTATATTTACTCATATGCTTGGACAGCATTTTGATAATATATGGATATATACAAAAGCACTTTCAGATAAATACGATAACGATAATAGAAGAGATTACGGTATCTCTAAAGACATGGTGCAAACAGCACTTAAAAACTTTGGAGTTAAACTATACAATAGCTTTGAATCAACTGACGACCTCTTTAATACATTTACAGGAAAACTGTACCATTCAGGTAGTACTCAATTTGAACAATCAGGATCTTATATTATAGCATCACTAGCAGATGGAGGAAGTGGATCCTTTGCAGTATCTGGTTCAGAAGGGTTAGTAAATGTAGACTCTTTAGAAGACTACAAAAGAGATATACACAAAAGAATATACCATAACTTACCTTACATACTCAAAACTAAAGGTACTGAAAGAGGTTTAAAAGCTCTAATAGCTGCATTCGGTGTACCGACAGATAATAATATCGAACATAATTTACTAGCTGACAAACAAAATATAACAGGTTTAAAAGTTAGAGTAGTAGGAGGAGCAAAAAGAGGAAGCAGTCCTTATTTAGGACCTTCAACAGATATATCTTCTTCTATACAAAGAATAAGAACAGATAACACAGGCAGCTTAATTGACGGCGATACTCTATCTAAGTATAGTTCCATACTATCAAGAGATGATAAATATACAGACGATATACATACCATAGAGGTAGGTTACTCGCCAACATACGGAGTAAATGATCAAATCAAAACTGATATTAACTCAGCTTTTAATATTGATAACTTAATCGGAGATCCAAGAGAAGCATATTCCTCTAGCTACGAGCAACTAGTTAGCCAGTCTGTAGAGACAGTAGCACCGTCTTTCGACACTCTACTGTTAAGAAACAAAATAGGAACCGGCTACCAGCAAGTAATTAATAACCCTCAAATTAATGTTACAACAGGATCTATTTCACCATCGATACCAGTATTAGGGTATAAGTATTCTCCGTTATGGGGGGACAATATGAAAAGTGCAACTGCTACAGCAGAAGCAGGAACAGATGTAACAGTATCACTTACTAATACTACAGGTATAAACGTAGGAGATGAACTACTAAACGGATTCTTTTATAGTCCTTCAGCAACTATCTGGTATGGAACGGTAACGGAGATTGTAGACGGAACTACACTTAAAGCAAATTTATTTCTCCAAATACCCGATACATACTACGTTGATGTAATACCGGGGTATACACCTCTAAAAGGAAGATACCTATTAGGTCAAAATAATAACCTAGTTAAAATTGTGCACACAACAGGTGGTAATATTTTATCCGTGTTCACATTAGAACCTATTAGTACTATATATGGAACAGGAGGTCTATACGATAGTCCATCTACAGTAAAGTTTGCATACACTAACTTTAAAGAATCGGTTAGTCATAATTACGGAGAGCTAGTTAGGTATTTAAAATACTACGACAACGTACTGTTTAAGATGATTAAAGATTTTGTTCCGGCTAGATCTAATATCGATACAGGTCTTATTATTAAACCTCATTTATTAGAGAGAAATAAAATTAAACAAGTAAAAGGATCTTTTGAGAGTATTATCTATACTGGATCAATAGACACTGCATTTATATCGGGAGGTGAAGCAGGAGCATTTACACACAAATACGGTATAGAGTTTTCATCATCACTAACTGCTAGCTACACAGAACAGATTGTAGCACCAGTAGGGGTTTTAGATTACGAATACCATGAAAAGGAAAGACCAAGGTACGACGGAGAATTTAGCGGAAGTGGATTAGATGTATACAAACATACATTAAACGATGATAATGATTGGAAATATAATAGCCCAGGAGGGGTATCTTATTCTGGTAGAAGATTCTGTTACTATACTGTACCAATTTCACCTACTCCAACAGCAACACCATCTATATCTGTTACACCAACACCAGTAGTATTATGCCCTACCCTATCAACAGTAGGCTTTGCAGCACAAACTGGATTTAGCGGATCTAATTACAGCTCAATATTACCTTTAGGTTATACTAACCCTACTGGATTAAAATTACATATGTCCGGTGCAGTAAACCAGCTACCTGATGGAGATCCAATAGATGAATTAGGATTTGTAATAGGAACCTCTACCGACCCTACAGTAAGCGGTAGTGGAGTATTATTCCAAGGAGTAGTAGCAATTAACGGAGGAGGAGCAGCAGGTACTGTAGGTAACTACTTTAATAGCACCCTGGCATCTACTGAAAATTCTCTTTCTGGAACTACATGGATACAGCCAAGTACTACTTACTACATGAGAGCATTTGCTAGTGCTAGTAGTAATTGTGGGGACTACGTCTATGGTGATACATTGAGTACTACAACAGGCGCTAGTACATATATACCGTCACAATCATTTGACTACGGAAGTGCAGCTCAAAGCACAGTTTGTAGTAACTTCCACCTTGACTCTGGTAACAACCAAGCGCATTTCTGGACCTATGACGGGACTACATTCGGAGTACCATTTGCAATAGCAACACACTTATATACAGCACCTATAGCAGAAGCCGCATATGGAGCACCGTCCTTCTGGTATGTGTCTGGTTCTAGACAAGGCTCAGCAAATATACGAGAAGTCGGATCAGATGGAGCTTTAAATACCAACAATAACTGTCCGTACACTCCTTAGTAAATAAAAATGATAAGAGAAACTAATTATAATAAAAGATAGATGCCAGCAGGAATTTGCACCCAGTCCACTATAACCAATAACGAGCTATATAATGTCTCGATTATTTACAAGCTGTGTGATGAGACAACAAACACAACAGTAGTTGTACCTGGAGGAGGTACGATTATCGTATGTTACAACCCTGACTATGATTCACCTGCACAGACAGGAGGAAGCGGAGCTAATCTTACAATAGAGAATGACGGCATATGTAGTGAAGCAGATGAGAGTTTTCCAACTCCATCTCCTACAATGACACCAACTCCGTCATCAACAACCTACCCACCATCTGCAACACCATCTACGACACCAACACCGTCGATATCTATAACACCAACTAGAACACCTAGTATCTCTGTAACACCAACTAGAACACCTAGTGTATCTGTTACACCAACTAGAACACCATCTATATCGGTAACTAGAACAGTAACACCTACACCCTCTAGAGCACAAATAAGTATAGACATATTTACAAGTGTTTCTAGCTGGGACAGAACTAAACCAGGAGATTCCGATCCAGGAGAAGCATGTAACGTAGCAGGTAGCGCACCTAACCAGTATTCAGTCACACTACTTAAAGATGCTAGTAACGGTTCAGATGCTTACCCAGAACTAGACGATAAAATTCTTGTCGGAGGAAATAGCATAAGAGAGGGGTACTTTAGTATAGTAAGCACCCATGGCGGCGGCGGTCCATTAAAATATTACTTTGGGACTAACACAGGAGGGACAGTTTCAACTGCACTAATACTATGTACTACTACATCCCCAACACCATCTAGAACGCCATCAATATCGGTTACACCTAGTATATCTATAACTAGAACACCATCAATATCAGTTACACCAACTAGAACACCTAGTATATCTGTAACTAGAACACCTTCAAAGAGTGTTACACCAACTAGAACACCTAGTGTATCTGTAACTAGAACACCGTCTATATCAATTACACCAACTAGAACACCTTCTGTTACAAAATCAATATCTGTCACCCCTAGTGTTACACCATCTGATACACCTTCAGTAACAGTGACACCTTCTACTACTAATCCACTAGATGGATCTAATTACTGTATATCTGATAGTTTAACAGTAGCCTGTATATGTGTAGGAACAGATATTATATCCATATATGATGCAGATCAACCTATAGAATTCGGAGAAAATTTATATAAGAATAGTACAGGAACATTAAAATGGTCTTATACTGATTTAGAAACTGAGTTAGGTGTTTCTTCAACTACTACATTATACATAAAAAGACATTCAGGTACAGGATCAGATCAAGTAGTACCTATTACTGGAGATAGTGATGGAAACGCAGTAGCCGGACATCCAAGTACTTGTCCTACACCAACACCAACTGCTTCACCAACCCCATCACCAACAGTATCCGATACACCATCTGTAAGTGTAACTCCAACTATAAGTATTACACCAACTAGAACACCTAGCGTATCCGTTACTCCAACTATAAGTATTACTCCAACTAGAACACCTAGTATATCTGTAACACCATCTGTATCCGTTACTCCAACTATATCTGTAACAGTATCTGATACCCCATCTGTTAGTGTAACACCAAGTGTGAGTATAACACCAACGATAAGTATTACACCAACTGCTACCGTATCTGACACACCTAGCGTATCCGTTACACCAACTATAAGTATTACACCAACAATATCTAATACACCATCTGTAAGTGTAACACCTTCTGTAACACCATCTATATCCGTTACTAGATCCGCTACACCATCTGTAAGTATTACACCAACGATATCAGTTACACCAACGATATCAGTTACACCCTCTGTAACACCTAGTATATCTGTAACACCTTCAGTGACTGTTACCGTATCTGATACACCATCTGTATCCGTTACCCCAACGATAAGT
>TARA_R110001606_G_scaffold108965_7_pt1 | contig 16181 bp, 16 predicted proteins | sample TARA_R110001606 | Tara Oceans TARA_R110001606 (sample SAMEA4398315) | marine metagenome | biome: Polar Biome; feature: [SRF] surface water layer (ENVO:00010504); material: water (ENVO:00002006), including particulate matter (ENVO:01000060) such as... | depth 5 m | reverse complement strand
GGGAGTAGAGTATCAAGTGCAAATTATAATTTATATACATCAGCATCATCACCAACATTTTTAAATGGAGATACTGGAAGTTGGGATGGAGATAAATCATATGGTAATACGGCTGTAGTAGATAAACATCCTATTTATATGGCTCATTTTCAATCTTCCTATAATAATTATACTTTATGGAATACAGTTGAATATGAACTAGATTCATTAATTGAAATCCCATTTGATAATGTTTTGGGTGTAAAAGATTTCGAACCAAAAACAATAAAAATTAGTGGTGATAACACATATCTAAAATATGTGAATAGTGCTTTAGAAGTAGGGAGAAAAACAGGTGTAGCTTATAATTCACTTACTTATGATCGTATAGATTATTCAACTATAAAAAATGAACCATTCCTAATTAAAGAATCAGGAATTGAATATACCCCTCTATTGAGTAATCAAATATCTAATACTACTGAATCAGCTAATATTAGTTTTGAAAGATTTAATAATGTTACAGAATTTGCAATGACATCCTCAACATTTCCTCTTTTAACTGTATCATCAGTAGGTAGTGCTTTTTTATTAAAAGGCCCTCCTACAAAAGGCACAATAGAAGGGTTTATTGATAATGATTTATTTTTATTTGATAAAGATGGAAGTTATTTTTCATTAAGTGGTTCATTATTAGAAACTATTCATACTTACAACCAATGTTTATTAAATCAAGATATTGCTTTCACAAGTTCTGTTTTGGGAAATCCTAAATCTATAGATATGGGAGTAGAACAAGGATTAGATAATACAGATCCTAATAATTATATTAATTTTGTACCTACTTCTACTCTTTCTTCTTATAAAGATGAAAGAGAACCATTTTTACTTCAAAGAGGAGATGAAATTAGAGTTCAATACACACTAACAACAGGAACAGGTGATGATTTTAGATCTGAAGATGTTATTCAAGATTTTACTGTAACAGATGTTCCTAAAAATTCTTCTCAATCAGGTGGTTCTACCCCAACTCTCTTTGCTAGATTTAATGGTGTAGGTTATAATAATGCTGCATCTCCTGGAGGTGTAAACTTTAAAAACTTATATAATAGAATTGAAGTAACCCCAGATCCCTCATCTTTATCAATCCCTAGTGGAGAAATATATAGAGTTACATTTAGACGAAGAAAACAACAAGATAGTAAAGTATTACTTTTACAATCTTCTCCTTCAGGATCAAATGGGGTTCTAAATAAATCAGGTGGTGGATATTTAATTCCAACTGACTTATCGGAAACACAAAAAATAAATGCTTTAACTATAATAAACCAATTGAAAGGTAAAAATGCATTCAGAAATGATGATACTACCCCACCTACTTAAGAAAATAACTTGGAGTAAAAATTAGGGGTTTATATATTTATAAATAAAATTAACCGAGAATGGGATATTTAAATAATCAAGTCGTTACTATTGACGCAATATTAACCAAAAAAGGTAGAGAGTTATTAGCAAAAGGAGACGGTTCTTTTAAAATTACCCAATTTGCCTTAGCTGATGATGAAATAGATTATACCATGTATAATCCATCACATCCATCTGGATCTGCATATGCAGGTGAAGCAATTGAAAATATGCCTCTTTTAGAAGCATTCCCAGATGAAACTCAAATCATGAAATATAAATTAGCTACATTACCTAGAGGAACTATGGTGATGCCTATTATAGATTTGGGTCAATCAAATGTTATATTAAAGCAAACAGCAGAAAAATCAATTACACCTCAAACATTAAATTATTTAGTAGGAGGTGGTACTGAATCTTCAGGTTATACTTTTACTATTTCTGATATTAGATTATTTTCTTCATTTGAAGGTACAGGGATTGATACACCACAAGCAGCTGCTTTAAATTCAACACAAACTACAGGTACAAGTGTTTCTAAAACAGTTATAGGTACCACATTAAGTTTAAGAGCTACAGGTGTTAATACACTATTTGGAAGTAATAGTACTTTATATGCTACTTTAACTATTGTAGGTAGAGACAGTGGAGCTAGATTACAAATTCCAGTAAATATTACAAAAACAACTACAGCATAAAAAATAAGATATGGGATTTAAAAAATTAGATCTAGATGATTTAGTAATTAGTACAGACTCAGTTTCGGCTACAGTATGGTCTAATAATGCTCCATCCCTACAGGGATATCATACATCATCAACTCAAGTTTCTTCAAACCAAGGAGATTTTTATTATAATGTTTATCAAACAGCCTCTACAGATACTACTGCAGCAGTTCAATTTTCTATTGCTTACTGTGATGTAAAGGGAAGTGGTAGTGCTTATTATAATAGTTTAGTAGCAGGAGCTTCACCTTCAAGAACAAATTATGGTCAATATAGAACATTAGTTTTAGGAGATGAAAATGCTAACTTTATGTTTGGAACTGAAACAGGTTCTTATTTCTATGCTATAAATGTTGAAAGGGCAAGATATAAAGAAAAATTATTACCTGGTACTATGACTTTACATTTAAATAATGGTAGTAATACAATTTCTATAACCGATGATAGCCAAATCCAAACATCAACCACATTTACAGATGCAGGTAGAGTATACAATTTAATTTCAGGTTCTGCAGGGACTATAACTTCTTCACCTAAAGAATCAAATGGGTTTACTAATGGTTCAGGTTCTTATGGAATGTTTTTACCTGATGTAGGTTTAATATTATTAAGTGGACCCGCTTTAGATGGAAATGGAGGTGATGGTGGTATTGAATTAGCAACCGAAAGAAATCCTAATGATGCAACAGATGAAAATCCAGAGAAATTATTTAATGCTGTAAGCTCCTCAGGTGCAAGTGGAAATGGATTCCTATTAAACAGTGAAGAAACATTAGCATCTGATTTTATATTTGTGAGAGCAAGAAATAGCGAATTTAATTACTCAGAAAACCCATCATTTATTTCAGGTTCAACAGGTGCTGTTTTATTCTCAGAATTTGAAAATAACCCAAGAACTTACATCACAACAGTTGGTTTGTATAATGATAATAATGAGTTATTAGCAGTAGCTAAATTATCAAGACCTTTACTTAAAGACTTTACAAAAGAATTACTCGTAAGAGTTAAGTTAGATTTTTAAGATGAATGAGTGCATTCAAACAATTTACAACGAAGGAAGTTGTTATAACTCCATTTAATGTCAACAAAGGCTTTAACTTTGTTGGTGGTCAAATTACTGGATCTGATGTAGGGATTGAAATATATGAGGGTTTAAAACCGTCAACTAATGTGTTTATTTCAAGTTCTGCTAAGCCTACGGGTATTGTATACCAATCCAATACTACTGGCGTATACCACAATATAAAACAGTTATACTACAGTAATTATGTTAGTTCTAGCAGTGGAGATAATGTACCAACCCAAAGTGTAGTTCCTGGTGTAACTAGAGAAGATGATCGATATGTGGGTCTTATAGAAGCACCTAGATATGATAATTATTTACAATCTGATTTACAACAATATAGAGAATTTCCTACAGGTTCAGGAGGACAAATTTCAGTTATTTCTATCCCTGCAAAATTATATGGTGAAAATATAGTACCAACTACATTTGAGCTTTACCATACATCTTCAGGAGGTTCTCCTCAACATATAGTAGATGATGGAGAAGGTAACTTAATTGATATGTTATCAGGAGGATATGGAGATGGTACCTTTTATGGAACTAGTAGTTATGGTGAAGAAATTTATATTAATTCCACCCCAGATCCAGAAGATATAATAGGTCAAATATTTTATTCACATGGTATAGTAGTATTTACAGAAGGAGCTATGGCTTTAATAGGTGAAGAAGTTAGTTCATCAATTTCAAATCTTTCCCCACTAGATATTTCATTTTCATCTTCATTGAAAATATATGAGAATCAATATAAATGTCTTATTCGAGAAAACGAATATGGATATTCTCAAAATCCATCAATTCTTTCTGGAAGTCAAGATGATCAATATTATGACTATGCAACGGGATCTTACTTTAATCCTTATGTAACAACAGTAGGATTATATAATGAAAATAACGAATTATTAGTTGTTGGGAAATTATCCCAACCAGTACCAGTATCATCTCATACAGATACAACTATTATAGTAAATTTTGATTTATGATAAATTGGTTTCACGACAAGAAAGAAATAGACGATATTTCTAAATTCCCCGAAGATACTTATGGTTTTGTATATAAAATCACTCATCTTCCTACAGGTAAATCTTACATAGGTAAAAAAGTATTATACTATGAAAGAAATAAAAGATTAGGTAAAAAAGAATTAGAAACTCTAAGAGAAGAAAGATCTATAAAGGGTTTAAGAGGAAGAGTACCTATCAAGAAAAAAGTTATAACTGAATCAGACTGGAAATCATATTGGGGATCCAATAAAGAACTTAACACCCTAAGAGAAGAAGAAAGTGAAGATAGATTTCACAAAGAAATTCTATGTCTGGCTAAAAATAAAAAACTCTTAACATACTATGAGCTAAAATACCTTTGTGTGTATGGAGTTTTGGAAAATCCTAAATCATATTGGAATGATAATATTTTAGGCAAATTCTTTACAAAAGACTTCGAGTAAGTTTGGCTACCCCAATCCCCTTTCGTATATTACATACATGACAAATGAATTACTAGTTACACTAGCAAATTCTATATTAGGTATAGGTAAAAGAACAGCAAGAGGAAATCAAGCTCATTCTTGCCCATACTGTGATAAAGAAAAAAAGCTAGAAGTCAATTATTCATTGAATAAAAAAGGAAAAAATCCTTGGCACTGTTGGGTATGTAACAAGAGTGGTACTCGTATTTCTACTTTGTTCAAAAAACTTAAAGCATCTCATGAACAGATGCAAGAGTTATATAAGTTAATAGGACAGGAAGAAGAATATGAAGTTAAGACAGAATATAAAAAGCTAAATCTCCCTAAAGAATTAAAATCATTACTAGACAATAATGATATTATGGCAAGACATGCCAAATCTTACCTCAATCGTAGGAATATCACTAGAGAAGATATTATCAAATACAACATAGGATATTGTGATAGTGGTGATTATAGCAATAGAATTGTAATCCCATCATATGATCAAAATGGAGAATTAAATTATTACACAGCACGATCATTTGAAAAAGATGCATACCAAAAATATAAGAACCCAGAAACATCAAGAGATATAGTTCCCTTTGAGATGTTTATAAATTGGGATCTACCAGTTATATTGTGCGAAGGTCCATTCGACGCAATAGCAATTAAAAGAAATGCAATCCCATTATTAGGGAAAAACATTACACCTTCACTAATGAAGAAAATAATTTCTTCAAAAGTTAAAAAGATCTACATTGCTTTAGATAAAGATGCAATGAAGCAAGCCTTTAGGTTTGCAGATGATTTTATCAGTCAAGGTAAAGAAGTTTATTTAGTAGAATTAGAGGGGAAAGATCCAAGTGAAATGGGATTTGAAGATTTTACTAAATTAATTCAACAAACTCTCCCAACATCCCAATTTGATTTAATGGAGAGAAAATTATTTCAATTATGAAAAAGCCAAACATTAAGAAATCTTATAATAGGATTTTAGAAATATCGGAAGATGCTAAACAGATAACACTTCCAGATTCTAGATATTATAGAAGAAATGGAGATTACTATCCATCAATAACATATGTTTTAGGATATTATCCAAAAGGAAAATATTTTGAAGATTGGCTCAAAAAAGTAGGTTATAGTGCTGATCATATAGTTAGAAAGGCAGCAGAAGAAGGTACTCAAGTACACGAAATGATAGAAGAATATCTAAATGGTGCTGAGTTAAACTTTTTAGGACCTCACGGTAAACCAATGTACCATCCTAATGTTTGGCAAATGTTTTTAAGATTTGTTGATTGGTGGGAAGAATATAAACCTACATTAATTGAAACTGAAGTACATTTATTTTCAGATGAATTAAAAGTAGCAGGTACTTGTGATTTAGTTTGTGAAATTGATGGTGAATTATGGATCATTGACTTCAAAACATCTAACCATTTACAAACAACATACGATTTACAAGCAGCTGTTTATGGTAAATGTTATGAAGAATGTTTTGGTAAAACACCTCAACGTTATGGTATTTTATGGTTAAAATCAAGCAAACGAAAAGCTGCTAAAGATAAAATGCAAGGTAAAGGTTGGGAGATGTATGAATCATCTCGTACACAAGAAGAAAATATAGACATATTTTTAACAGTTAAGAAATTATTTGATTTAGAGAATCCAACTCATAAACCTTACTTCACTTACTTTAGAACATCTGCTAAACGAAAATAGCGCAGATATTTGTTTCCCTTTATAGTTTTTCATATATTTATAACAAATAAATAAATAATAAAAAACATGGATAATTTTGATTTAAAAAAGTATGTTGAGGAGGGTAAATTATTAAAAGAAGAAATGTCTCCTGAGCATAATGATTTCACCAAAAAATACTTAAAAGGCTATCAATTTACTTCTGAAGGAGGTCAATTAATAGTTAAAGGAAGTATTGATTTAAGAAACAAGAAAGAAAACATTAAACTCCCTAACAATCTAACAGTAGATGGTCAATTACTACTTTCAGGTTCAGATATAGAAGAACTCCCATCAGGTTTAAAAGTATTTTTATTAAGCATTTCAAACACACCTATAAGACGATTACCTAATGATTTAAAGGTAGAACAAAATCTCATTATGAATAGTACTGAAATTGATAAAATTCCAAAAGGAGTAGAAATTGGTGGAAATATTTTCCTATAATATGTTAAAATAGCAAGTATATGATTTCACTATTTGAGATATTAAAAGAAGTTATTGCTCAACCTAAAGCAATTATTTTAGCTGGAGCTCCAGGTGCAGGAAAAGGTTCTATTTTAGGTGATTTAGATCTAGGTGGGTTAAAAACATTTAATTTAGACGATACAATTTTAGCCTTATCAAAATCAGATGGTTTTTCTCTTAATCAAAAGGATACAGATGCTGAAAGTAGAAGTGCCTTTATGAAAGCAATGGCTACAGCTACTTCTCAATTAAAAGGTAATCCCAAAAAGGGGATAAAGGGAGATATACCTCAAGCTATAGAAGATAAAGAATCTTTTATATTAGATGGTACTTCATCTTCTGCTAATGAAACTAAAAAACTAGTAGACCAATTAAAAAAAGCTGGGTATGATATTCTAATGCTTTATGTATATGCTGATTTAGAAACAGTATTAAAACGTAATGAAGCAAGATTTGAAAAATCAAAAGGTAAAGATCGTAGTTTAATGCCCTCTGCAGTATATAAAACATGGTTATCAGTAGCTAATAATTTCGAAACATATCAACAAATGTTTGGAGATAATTTTGTCCCCTTCTCAAATGTAGGTGAAAATGAGACAATGAGAGATGTTGAGAAAATCTTAAAAAAATATATTTATCCTTTCAAACCTAAAGATGCAAAACCTAAAACCGAAAAGGAATTAGCTCGTTCTAAAAAAAGTGCTGAAAAATTAAATAAAGAGATACAGGATTTTCTTAACTCCAATAGAGTAAAAAATATTATAGATAATTCAGTGTCTAAAGAAGAGGCACAAGCTAAAATCTCAAAATTTATTAAATAATGGGTAAAGTAATAGCTGCATATGGAGGCGGGTTTAAGCCACCTCAAAAAGGACATTTCCAAGTAGTAGAAGAAGCATTAGATAGATTCCCAGAAATAGACGAATTTATTATATACATTGGAGCTAAAGAAAGAGATGGCATCTCACAAGCTGAAAGTGTTCTAGTTTGGGAAATATATCAAAACTATCTACCTATGAAGGTTAAGATAGAGCCTGTTAAAGCACCCATTGGAGATATAATTAGATTAAGTAAAAAATACCCTCAAGACACTATCTACTTTATAATTGGAGCTAGAGAAGGAAATGAAGAGGATCAAAAAGATATTGCTTCTAGAACTAAAGGTTTAGAAGAAAAGAAACCAAACATTAAAGTCAAAACAATTACTACAAAAGATGGAAATGTAAGTGGTACTAAAGCAAGACAAGCAGCTAAAGTTTCACCTGAAGAATTATTTAAATATCTACCAGAAAAAATATCTGATGAAGATAAACAAAAGGTATATGATATAGTAGGTCCTGTAATAAAAGAAATTTCTTTAAAAGATCAAGATATAAATGAATATGTAAAAAGTGATTTTGATAGGGTATTATACTATCAAAATTATTATACTAACCTCTCTCCATCTACCTTTGATGTTGATATAGTTGAAAATGATATAGTAATAAGTGGTTTAGATAAACCATTCCCTCTAGGATTTAATGATACTAAAGATATAATTCAAATCCCAGTAGACCAGAATTTAGAAGAAACTTTAAATGAAGGTAGATATGATACTATCTCAAATAAAATTTCAAGTGACATATTCAGATATTGGAAAGAAAAAATTAACCAAGGTCTAGCAGTATTTGAAGGTAATTATGAACATGAAGGAGAAGACATTGAAGTGGAAGCATCACTAGAATTATCTACAGATATAGATGAATTAAAAGTTGATGGTGGGGCAGATGATGAAGAAGACTTCATAGCTGTTAACTTTAAAGTCAACCCTAATAATTTACCTGGAGATTGGGAAAAAATATCATTCAGTTTAAAAGATGTTATACGTCATGAAATTGAACATTTAACTCATGGGGAAGGTTTTATGTTAAAACCTGGCAAATCTATGGAAAATGATCAAATCCTAAGACAAATGATAGATTCTGAATTACTACCTAGAGCAGATTATTTCAAATTAGAAAAAGAAATAGATGCTAATTTACAAGGAATGTATTTTAGAGCTAAAAAGGAAAGAAGACCATTTAAAGATGTAGTTAATGTTTATCTTGATACTCAAGAATTAACACCTGAAGAAAAAGCAGAGATTATGAATTTATGGAATAAAAGAACTAAAGCATTAAGTTTACCTTCAATTCAAGAAAACTTAAATGAAGAAGTAGGAGATAAAATATTATATGCTTTTGACTTAGATGATACCCTAATTACATCACAATCCGATATTATAATCACTAATCCAGAAAAAGGAACATTCAAATTAACACCTGCAGAGTATGCAGTGTATAAGCCCCACCCAGAAGATGAAGTAGATTTTACTGAGTTTGATTATTTAAAAGACCCTAAAATAATAAAAAATAATTTCAAGAAATTTTCTATGATCTTAAAAAGATCATCTCAATTACCTAATGCTCAAACTATAATATTAACTGCTAGGAAATTTGAGGTAGCAAAAGATTTAGAGGAATTTTTATCTAAATTTGATTTACCTGAAGTAAAACTACACGCAGTTGGTAGTTCGGACCCAAATGATAAAGTAAAAGTAGTACAAGATTATATAGATCAAGGATATAATAAAATAAGATTCTGGGATGATTCACCTAAAAATATCAAACAGGTGAAAACATTGAATTCCCCAGAAGTTGATGTAAGGGCTACATTGATAAAACATGGTCCTTTAGGGGAAATATTATTGAAAGAAAATGCTACCTACTCTACTCATATAGACTATGAACAACAAATCCAAGATCTAACACAACATATGTTAGATAAAGGAATGAATATAGAACCTCTACCTCAAGTTGAATTTGTAGATGGAGACAGTGAGAATGCTGAAAATTTCTTTGGTAGAACAGCATACTATGATCCAAACACACAAACAATAGTATTATACACTGAAGGTAGACATCCAAAAGATATAGTACGTTCATTTTCACATGAAATGATTCATCATATCCAAAACCTAGAAGACAGATTAGAAGGTATAGGTACAACTAATACAACAGAAGATGATAATTTAAATAAAATAGAACAAGAAGCATATTTAAATGGGAATATAACATTCAGAAATTGGACTGATAGCTTAAATGAAAAGAAAAAGAAAGACTATTTTGGTTTAAACCAATTTGCTAGAGAATTAGCTCAAGGTTTAGAAGAAGAGACAGAAAATATTGGGCTACCTGAAGAAGAGGTCGTATCTTCACAAGATATGGATTATGTTATTTACTCTGACATGGACGGAGTTATCGTAGATTTTGAAGAGAGATTCAAACAATTTAGTGATGGTGTTTTACCATCTGAATTTCAAAGAGCCCATGGTAGAGAAAAATTCTGGGACTTAATCGACAACCAAATTGGTGTTAAATTTTGGGTTGGAGCCCCTTGGATGCCGGATGGAAAACAATATTGGGATTATATTGAAAAATATAACCCTATTTTATTATCCTCCCCTTCAAGACAAAACGAATCGAGATTAGGTAAAAGATTATGGGTTAAAAAACATATTCCGGGCACACCATTAAAATTAGCATACTCAGCAAATAAAAAGAATTACGCTAGAGAAAATGCAATTTTAATTGATGATAGAAAGCCAAATATAGATCAATGGATTGAAGCTGGTGGTATTGGAATACTACATATTAATGCTAAAGATACTATAGCTGAATTAAAAAAATTAGGTTTATGAGTAAAGATAATGTTTTAAAGAAACAGTTCCAACAAAAAGATGTTCAACGTTTAAGAAATCTAGTTACAGGTAAACAAGGTGAAAAAACAGGAACAGGAGTTGGTTATACTAAAAAGGAAGAATTTCACAAGGAAGGTGATATTTGGGATGAAGATGGAAGAAAATGGACTATTAAAGATGGTATCAAACAAAACATAACCAAGTTAGATAAAGCAAAAAAGGCACATATAATGCCTATTTTTTGTCCTTGCTGTAAGAAACCAATGAATAAACGCTTCGATAAAGACTATTATAATATTCATAAGAAATGCTTCGATTGTGTTATTGAATTTGAATCCGAATTGAAGAAGATAGGTGCATTTGAAGAATATCAGAAAAACATACACAATTCAGAAATAGATGGGTTTATAGAAAATTTCAAAGCATACGTAGAAGATAAACTTAATGAATCTTCCGACTCATTTATCACAGAACAAGGTGATGTAGAAAAATGGGATGGTGGTTTAAATAAGGATAGAGTATTAGAGTCATTGGAAGCTACCATAGAACATTTAACAAAATTGAAAAAGTAAATATTTTTCGCATATTTATAACAAAAATCGAATGGATAATTTTAACGTTCATAAATGGTTGAGAGAAGCTTACCTTAAAGAAAGCATTGAGGTAAAAATATCTGACCTAGATTATGAAGATCATATTACACCCTATGAAGAGGGAGGTGAAACAAAAATGTTTCGAGGTAGAGAATATTCTACTCCTAAAAAAGAATTTAAAATTCCAGATGTAGAAGTAGGAGATGCTTTAATGTATATCAATCACCCAAAACGTATTGAAGAATTTAAAGAAGAATTTCTAGAAAAATTCGGAGATGGTATTGCGGTTATTAATCCTGATACTATGAAGATAGATATCAAAAATGATAAATTCGAAAAATATAGAGAAGAATACAGACAACGAAAATTTAAATCAATAAACAAAGACAAATAATAAATTGAAACTAAAATGAAAAGATCAGAATTAAAAGAAATGATTAAGCAAGCTATGCTAGGTGAAGATGCTAGAACAGATGCTGAGCAAGAAGGATATGAAGATGGATTCAAAGATGCTAAAGATGATATCAAAGATAAATTAAAAGATATGAAAGTATCAGAGGCAGATTTAGATGAAGAAATGGGTGATGCTGCTCACATACAAGCTAAAACTATGATTAAGGCTGTTTTAATGGATATAGGTGTAGATTTAGATAACCCAATGTCTACTAATAATGCAATTTATAGTGATGGTGTAGATGATATTATTGCTATGTTAAGAGATGGTAGAGATATGGAAGCTGAACAACATGCTGGAGCTGTTGCTGATCAAATATATAATAAAATCTCATTAGAAGAAGCTGAAGAAGACGAATCAGAAGAAGAAATTAGTGTTGAAGATGAGTTAGAAGTAGAAGCAGCTCCTGAAGTATCAGGTGGTACTGCTGAAGTTCAAGACCATTTAGAAGCAGCTTTAGAAGCAGCTATTGCAATGGGAGATGATAAATTAGCAACTCAAATCAAAAATACTCAAATCTATCTTACTAGATCTCAAACAGTAAGTGAAGAAGAAGAAATGGAAGAATCATTAGCTTCTAAAGTTCAAAGAGCTCACGCTTCAGAGAAAGATAAAGAAGAAAAAGAAGTTTCAGAAGAAGATTTATACGAAAACAGAAGAATGCTTAAAATAGCAGGAATTATTAAATAAAATAAGAAAATGGAAACACAAAAGTTATACGCAGAAATGGAAGTTTTATGGGAAAGATTCCAAGAAGAACATTCTAAATCAACTAAAAAGGCTCACGGGGTTGCTCGTAAGTCTTTAACTCAAATTAAAAAATTAATTTCCGAGTACAAAAAAGCATCTGTAGCCGAAGACAAAGCAAAATAGGATGAACGAACGCAAACTGACTAAAGCGGAATTAGACAAACGTGAAGATATCATCAAAGATATGAAAGGAAACAAGCGTAGTCTTGTTAAGCGTTATGGTAAGGATGCAGAGAAAGTAATGTATGGGCGTGCTACTAATATGGCTAAAAAGAAAACAGACGAAAACATGGATCAAAAAGCTAAAATTAGAGAAATGGTAAAGACTGCTTTATCAACTCCTCAAACTACTACTGAAGAATTCACAGACAAACATGATGATAACCCAGCATTAAAAGGAGGACAAAAAGACTTACCAGATGCTCTTCAAAAATCAATCATTGATAAATCAGTGAAGGAAGATTTAGAAGATACAGCTAAAATGTACTTTATGCAGAAGGTTAGAAGAGGAGAAATTGATACTCTTCCAGATGATCCAAAATCTGCTTTTCTTCAACAAATGACTCAAGATCAAATTGATCATGATGAAGAAACTTATAGAAAAGAAATCTCAGAAGACATCGACTTAGGACATGAAGATAACGAACCAGGTATGTTAAAATCCGATTTATATAGAATTGGTAAATATGCTATGGAATTATACCAAATCATGGATAAATTAGATGATGGTCAAGAAGTTGATTTACCTCATTGGTGGCAAGCTAAAGTAATCAAATCTAAAGACGCTCTAGTTTCAGCTAAACATTTCCTAGACTTCGAATTAAAAGAACCTCAAATTGATCAGGTTACAGATATGGTTGATGCTAAAGGTCAAAAATATGCTATTGATGAGTCAATTGAAGGTACACCATCTCAAGATGAAGTAGATACTTTCTTTAGCGAAACTCAACAAGGTAGACCTCAAGTAAGTGAAATTATTAAAGATGTAGTTAAAGAATTCCGTCTTACTCCATATGATTATAAAAGCTTCGAATCAAGTAAAAACATTAAATACCAAGATATGAACATATCTTCAGGTTATTGGTCTTATACAGGTCAAGAAAGATTCGGAAAAGGAGTTTATAAAAATGTTGATAACGATCAGGAATATATGTTTAGTCCTGATGATATTGAATATTTTAAAAAACATTTAGGTGATATTGAAGTTGTTTCTGAAATGATCCCAGGTATTCATTCAGTAATGGGTGATAAGTCAAAAAAGAAAAAAAGACCATCTAAAAAAGATATCAAATTAGCTAAAGATACTCAAGCTGACTATGAAAAGTCTAAAGAAGAAGAAGAGGATTATGAAGGTTTAGCTGCTAGATCTGGTGCTTCATTAGAGGAAACTAAATCTTCAATAGCCGAAAAATTGGCTAAACAATTAAAAGAAGCTAGAGCTCCTAAAACAGAAGATGAATTAGAAGCTGCTATTGAAGATGCTGAACGTAAGATAGAAAAACACGCAGAATCTCTAACTAAAATAGACAGCGCTCCTGGTGGCGGAAATTGGAGTTCAAATAGTGCTGAAGGGAAAAAAGAAAGAAAGTTAAAAGATGCTCAAGGTAAACTTAGAGACAAAATTGATACTTATACTAAAAAGTTAAAAAAACTTAAATAATGACAACCTCAGAATTAAGAGATAAAATTAGATCACTAGTCCCACTTGTTTATAAAAATAAACAAAAAGCTGAAGTTGCAGCAGTGGAGTATGATGAGCTAACCAAATTCCCCGAATTAAAGCGCGTTATAATTAGTTTATTAACGTATGACTTCGATTCATTCCTATCTTCCATAGACTGGGTTGCTCCAAGACCTACCACGTTTAGAATCAACTTAAAAAACGGACAAGAATTTTACCTTATATATAATGGTAGAAGCTGGATTGCGCAAGTTGAAGGAAAAAAATACTATCTTTTAAACCTTCCTGAAGAACAGCGTGCATCCGAAAGCATAGCTCGTATATTGAGATATGGAGAAAAAGTTGAAGCTGGAGAAGGTGGAGACACTGATACAGGGGGAGACGATTTCGAAGTAGAAGTAGAAGATACAGAAGACGAAGCTTAAAATAAATTACAAATGGACATTTTAGATAAGTTTTTACATAGTGTTTCATACAAATTTCCAAAAGGTTATCCTGATGTAAAGGATGATAGGGATATTAAAATGTTGTATGAGATGATTAATGGGTTAATTGGGGAAAAATTTACCTTAAAAGAAGCATCAGTTACTTCAAATACTAGAAATGCCATAGATAAAATATTATCTTCCCCCGAAGGTCAAAAATCTGGATTATCTAAAATGTCTAACCCTGTTAGAATAGGTAATAAACAAAAGATTACCTCAGAAGAATTTATAGAAATAATTAAAGCTGTTTTCTCTCAATCTGAAATAGAAATAGTAAGTTCTAGAACAGGAGATAATAAAAGTGGTAAATTTAACCTGTATAAATTTAAATCAGAAGAGGGTGATGTTGCTATGTATCTAGCAGGAGGTGGTAATGAAGGGGAAAAGTACGAACAAGATTTTGTAAGCCAAGCAAAAGAAAATGCTGGAAATCCTAATGATTCTCTTCCTTTAAAATTAAAAACCTTATATAATAAAATTGGAATAGATAATACAAAATTATCTCCAGATGATATTCAATTTGCAGGTGCAACTGATACAAAACGTAGTTTAAATTTTGAAGGTCCAAAAGATATAGGAAAAACTATATCAGATTTAACTATAAAATATGGGGGGAAAGATTATTATATATCTTTAAAAAATAAAGCTGGATCTGGAATTTATAGTGGAAAAAATATTCCATTTTTTGTTTTTAAGGATGAAAAAGTAGTTTATGATCCTAATAAGGACAATGCAGCTCCTGCTATTAACACATTATTTAATATTTTTAATGTAGATAGAGAAAAAGTAGCACAAGGAATAAATGATTATATAAATCAAACAGGAGAAATTGATAATTGGTCTGAGATAGACATTAATGATGATAAATTTGAAGCATTTTTAGCTTCATCTGTAGGATATGGTTATTATTATGTTAAAGAAATTAAAGGAGATGATGTTAAAGTTGTTCCTATCCTTACACCCCAAGATGCTTTAGATGCTGTAGGTCAAATAACAAAATCAGAAATAAAATATCCTGGTAAAAATACTAAAAATGTAAGTATTAAATTACAATCAGATAGTCCTTTATTTGGAAACTCTCAATATGATGTTGTGGGTAGAAATACCCAAGGGAAAATTTTACCAATGTCTTTAAGAATAACTAAAACAAAATAAACTATTTTAACTTTTTAACATATTTATAATAAACATAAACTATTAAAAAACCTTACTATGTGTGATTGCGGATGTGGGACGTGCGATACTAAGTCGAAATTAACTCTAAATGAGAATTTAGCGCCCAAAGAGATTCTATCCGAAGGTTTAAAGTTCCATTTAGATAACAACAGACCACTTACCGAAAACGTATATAGAGCAGGCTCCGAGGAGTATTTTAATGTATGGTCCGAAGCAAGATCGTTATATTCTAGAGGAATTATTAATCTAACAGAGGACGATAAAGAAATATTAACAGAAACAAATTTAGGAGAATTTGGAATAGTAGAGGGGATGAAAGTCCCCCTTGATTTTCCTATGGAAGACGAAGTTAAAAAAGAAATTAAAGAAGATATAACACCTCAAGAAATCGAATACTATGCTTTACATAGCGATTTACTAGATAATCTATCTAAATCTTCAGATACAAAAGATTTTCATGAAAAGTATATGGTGTTAAAAACACTATTAAAA
>TARA_R110001606_G_scaffold196608_4_pt1 | contig 16250 bp, 5 predicted proteins | sample TARA_R110001606 | Tara Oceans TARA_R110001606 (sample SAMEA4398315) | marine metagenome | biome: Polar Biome; feature: [SRF] surface water layer (ENVO:00010504); material: water (ENVO:00002006), including particulate matter (ENVO:01000060) such as... | depth 5 m | reverse complement strand
TGGGAAGAAGCTTTCATGTGGGAAGAAGCCTTCATGTGGGAAGAAGCCTTCATGTGGGAGGAAGCCTTTATGTGGGAAGAAGCACATATGAACCAAGAAAACTTCATGCTCCAAGAATAATACGTTTCTAAATATCATGCCCCTTTATCGATGAATATTATTCGTTGATAAAAGGGGCATTTTTGTTTTGATTTTTAACCTCTATCTTACTTAAAGCGAATGTTTTCTCGCTGGCTAAGCCAGACTTTACTTTCATTCATTGCTACATACCGTGATCGCCTGCTCAAACACATTAATGCTCTTTTAGCTGAAACAGTAACTAACAATGGCTGCTGAATAATAATACTGAGATGAATTTAATTCGAATAATATTTTTCGCTGTTTTTTTGTTCAAGTCATTGTTACTTAAGAATATGTGGGAATAGGTAGGGCTTTGAGTTAGGATATTTTCATAAGAATAATAATATTGATGTATTTATGTTCAACAACGGAATGATCTGGGTCGTACTATCCGTCTTTTTCAGTGCTAATCTAGCTGCAGGTGAAAATCCCTTCTTTAGTTTTACGTCTGCAGATGTCAGCAAAAAACTATCACAAAAAACAGTTCGACAGATATATCAGGATAGCACTGGTTATCTGTGGGTTGTTACCCAAGAGGGATTGAGCCGCTATGATGGTTATCAATTGCTTAAGTTCATACATGATCCTAGTGCGCCAAGCTCCATTAGTTCCGATAATGTTCGGGCCGTAATAGAAGATAAGAATAAACGTTTATGGATCGCGACTGATGGTGCGGGCCTAAATTTGTTCGAGCCATCTTCGCATACGTTTACTAAATGGCGCGAGAACAGCAACATTAAACATACTGTTCTGTCAGACCAAATTCGCAGTATGTACCTGCAGGACAATGGCTATATTTGGCTCGGCTATAACAATGGCAGTTTCAGTCGTTTAAATCCAAACGATATGACTTTTGAGCACTTCAACACACGTAAATTGATACCTGATTTGCAGCGCGATGCTTTTATAACGTCAATTGTCGAAGACGAACAAAATATTTTGTTTGCGACGGACGGAAACGGCTTGTTGAAACTTAACAAAAGCAATCATCAACTAACCCGCCTTTATACTGGGAGCGAATCCCCGTTATTTAGCGATCGTCTTACTCAGGTTTTTATTGATGCGCAACGACGCTTATGGCTTACAAGTTATGATGCTGGTGTCAGCGTACTAAAAGCTGGAAGCGACAAATTCACCACTTGGGAGCACCATGAAAATCAAGCTGATAGTGTGGCTGCTAATCTTGTACATACAATTTACCAAGATCATAAAAAACGGATATGGTTGGGAACTGAGGCGGGTGTCAGCTTATGGAATTCCCGTGATAGCTTTACATCCTTTGATATTAAAAATGGCCTAAGTGATAATAAGGTGCTGTCTATTTTGCAGGATACATCTGGTTTAATGTGGCTTGGAACGTATAATGGCGTAACGAAAAGTATTGAAGTGCCCTTCGAACAGATTAATAAGGGTTTGGCCAGTAACATAGTTTTAGGTTTTGCAGAGACAGAGTCATCCAGCGGCGAGCATGCTATTTGGGTAGCCAGTTATGGTGGGCTAACACGTCTAAATAGTCATGCTGAAATACAGCAAATCATCAATAAAAAAAGTGAACCCGCTCTTACTGATGCGCGAGTGATGACCGTGCACGCTGATCGTAATATATTATGGTTTGGCACAAGAGACGGTGGCCTTGGGAGACTAAATGTTGATACCCAAAAAATTAAGTATTTTGTGCATGACTCCCAAAATCCTAAAAGCTTAAGTTTTAACGGTGTAACGAGTGTGCTCGCAGATACCAGTGGTAATCTTTGGGTGGGGACGTTCGGCGGTGGTCTCAACTTTTTGGCAGCAGGGAGTAGTGATTTTATCCGCTATCGGTATCAGAATAACAATCCGCGAAGTTTAAACCATGATCGAGTAGTGGCTGTGACACAACTTGATGATGGCACAATTATGGTGGGAACTGCCTTGGGGATTAATATATTCAACCCTCGAACGTTAGATTTTGACCACATCGAACATGTGCCTGACCACTTGGATAGTTTATCGGTTCCGATGGCGTGGGCTTTTTACCAAGCCCCTGACAAACAGCTATGGGTGGGTACTCAGGGAGGAGGACTCAATCAATGGTCCGCTAAAGATATTCACGCCTTAAATAATCATTTCACTCGCTATAATGGACTCAACGGGCTACCTAGTAGCCACATCTATTCTATTCAGGCCGACGAGAAAAACAATTTATGGCTTAGCAGTACTGCTGGTTTGACACGCTTTAATCCAACGAGTGGAGGCATTCGCCATTTTGATACATCTCAAGGGCTGAAGGGCAGCGAGTTCAACTTTGGCGCCGGATTCAAAGACAGTAGAGGTTATTTGTACTTTGGCGGAAACGCAGGGTTTGTGCGCTTTCACCCAAGCAATATTAAAGACAGCAAACTAAGACCGCCCGCAGTATTAGTGCGCATAAAAAAAATTAATGAAAAATTTGGTACAGATTTGTCCTACCAGAAGCAGCAAGAAATCGTTTTGGATTACCAAGATTATTTTATTTCCTTTGAATTTGCTGCTCTCGATTTTAATGCGCCAGAGCTAAGTGAGTATCGTTATATGCTTGAGGGGTTAGATCCCGAATGGGTGGATCTAGGACATAGTCGTTTAGCCTCATTTACTAACCTACCCAGTGGTCGATATGAACTTAAAGTACAAGCAAGGAATAACCAAGGATTATGGAATGCAGAAGGCGTGGCCTTACCTTTAACTGTATTACCTCCACCTTGGAAAACGTTTTGGGCATATACATTGTATGCTTTGCTATTAATGCTAATGGTACTAAATATTTTTTGGCACTATCGCCAGAAGCGTTCACATGAAACTCAGCAACGCATCAAATTAGAAAAAAAAGTAGAAGAACGAACAACTGATTTGATTAGAGCAAACGAAAAGCTAGAACAAATCAGTTTTACAGACCCCTTAACAGGTTTAAAAAACCGTCGTTATTTGGCTAAAAATTTGAGCAAAGATGTAGATTTAGTGCTCAGTAAATATCAAAGCGCTAGTGATACCGTTACATCAATGACAGCCAAAGACACAGATCTCATTTTCTTTTTAATGGACCTGGACCACTTTAAACACATCAATGACAAATACGGTCACGGAGCCGGTGACGCCGTACTAATTCACGTTAAGTCTATTCTAGAAAGCGTTTTTCGAGATACGGAATATTTACTACGCTGGGGAGGGGAGGAGTTTTTAGTTGTCGCGCGATTCGTCGACAGAGAAAACGCCGCGCGATTAGCTGAACGACTGCGAAGTGTTGTTCAAGAATATGAATTCAAAATTGATCAAGGCAATGTGCTTAATATTACGTGTTCTATTGGTTTTTCGGTATTTCCGCTTTTGTCCGATCAGCCGACGGCATTAAATTGGGAAAGAACCATCGATATTGCCGACTTATGTTTATATGCGGCTAAAAAATCAGGTCGAAATGCTTGGGTAGGGCTACTTGATTCAACATGTAATGAAGAAGACACTTTTCTAACGATTGTTGAAAAAACGGAACAATTAATTCAGTTAGGGCAACTTCGTTTAGCCAGTTCTATTACCGATACTGACAAGATTTTATGGCGTTAATAGGTTAGTAAAGATATAGCCATGCTGTATCAATAGATCACTTTAGTTTGTTCGGATTGTATGGCTGTCAAACAGTTAAAAGCCCAAATGATTTATTAAAGCTTAAAACAATAAGCATCCGTTATGACAAGTCTCAATCAACTTTTACCCACCGGTCACGCACGTGTGCGGTATCCACGCAGTAACATTGCGATGTAAACCAACGAAATGAGCTATCAACTTTTTTTATCGTCAGCTCAAATAACTTTAGCGAATGCATTGTCTAACTCAACGCAGATGGTACGGATAATCTCTCTTAGTCATGGGCAAGCACCTATGGGTGTTAACGCAGTGCAGATAGCTTATTAATCGCAAGGTAGATTTCTGTCCCACGTTAACCATTTACCATTTTTCTACACTTAAACACTCAAATTAAAAATGTAAAAAATGGTTGCAACCAAAGTATTAGGGCAATCAAAAATATCATTCAATAATTTCAATCAAAACATCCATAATTTTCATTTATTTAATTAAACTCAATTAAATCAACTGCTTATTTGTTGGCATGTGTATTGCTAGATTAAGTGAAGTAACGGAGGTATCGGTATAGGTATCGATTTGCTACCACTTATATCGGGCGACTCATTTAAACAGGAATTACACATGAAACTAAAATTTAATAAAAAAAGTGCGGTATTACTTGCGGGGTTAATGGGCTTTTCTGTTTTGCCTTTGTCCGCATCAGCGAGTGGATTACTGGGTTTAAACTTAGACGAAATTGTGACCACACTTGATGTAAATGAAGTGACTGCATCTCTAGGCTTACCAGAAGTTCCTATTGTTGACAGCCTATTGAATATGGATAACGAGATATTAATTCAAGGCGGCGAGATTGCAGTGCTGCGTCAGCTTATAGATACCGTTGGTGGGCTTATTACTCATGAACTACCGTTAGTCGGTGGTATTGGCGTACGCGTGAGTGACTTACAACTTACGATTCTGAGAAATTTACCACTTGGTTTGATCAAAATTACTGAAAACCAAGCTGTTTTTACGTCGGGCGCGTTGGATCACTGCTTGGTATACGGCAGTCATGTTGTGGATTTAACGGCAAATAAAATTCGTTGGAATTTATATAACGCTAAAGATATGCAAGCGAACGCTAAAAAAATGACATTCTCTTGGCCAGAGCAGCTAGGCCAAGTACGGTCTGTTAAATTTAATGGTAGAACAGTCTATTGGAGTTTATTTAGTCGCCAAAACGGTGAATTAACTTTAGATAGCAGTAGCTTAAGACGCTATGCAAATTTGGATTCATTTGAAAGTGCCACGGTTGAAGTGTCGTTTTCACGCTATGGCACAGATAGTTACGACCAACGTGATTTTTCAATGGACGTCGAGTTTGCAGAAGATTGTGATCGTAGCTTAGTCAAAGGTTACGACACACAAGCGAGCGATGAAGATAGCAACAGCTACTATGTAAACAATATAGGGGCAGATGAACTTCACGACCAAGGTATTACCGGTAAAGATGTAACCGTTGCGGTGATCGATAGTGGACTTTGGGCGAGCAAAAGCGCCCTTAGTCAAAACACTGAAAACCGAGCAAGAATAACAGCAGCTTATGATGCGATTGAAAATATTGACGTGACAGCACAAAACATGACTGACGAAAATAGTCATGGTACTCACATCACCGGTATTATTGCCAACAGTGACCGTGCAATTATAGACGGCCAAATGCGCAGCTTTTATCAAGGGGTTGCCCCAGACGCCAATCTAGTGGTGGTGAAAGCATTTCATGAAGATGGTCATAGTACTTATTTAGATGCATTACGCGGGTTACAGTATATTGCTGATAATTATGAGGCGTTAAACATACGAGTGGTGAATCTATCGTTTGGTGCGCCGCCGCGTTCGAACTACTGGGATGATCCGATTAACCAGGCGGTCATGGCATTGTGGGAAAAAGACATTGTTGTTGTCACTTCTGCGGGCAACACTGGGCCCTCGGCAATGACGATAGGTGTTCCGGCTAACGTTCCTTATGTTATTAGCGTTGGTGCGATAAGCGACAACTATACCCAAGATAATCCAAACGATGACACCTTACTTTCGTTTTCATCGCAAGGCCCAACGCACGAAGCTTTTATCAAGCCTGATATGGTGGCACCCGGTGGACATATGTTCAGTTTGGCTAATGAAAATATGTATGTGCCAAACAAATTTCCCCAATATATGGTAGGCGATGACCGTTTTATCATGTCTGGGACCTCTCAGGCTTCTGGTGTAGTCAGCGGTGTGGTTGCATTAATGTTGCAAAACGACCCAAGCTTGAGTGCGAACGATGTAAAGTGTCGTTTAATGAGCAGCACTTCTTTAGCATTAGTTGAGGGTAAATTAGCCTACAGTCCTTTCCAACAAGGGTCAGGCAGTGTTAATGCACTAAAGGCGGTACAGTCAACACGTTCTAATTGCGCTAATAACGGTATGGATATCGCAGCAGACTTAAGCGGTGAACAGCATTATATGGGGGCTGCTCGTAAAGACGATAACGGTAATTATTATATCGAAGGTTTTGAGTTCGAAGTTTGGGAAGAAGCTTTCATGTGGGAAGAGGCTTTCATGTGGGAAGAGGCTTTCATGTGGGAAGAAGCTTTCATGTGGGAAGAAGCTTTCATGTGGGAAGAGGCCTTCATGTGGGAAGAGGCATTCATGTGGGAAGAGGCCTTCATGTGGGAAGAGGCCTTTATGTGGGAAGAAGCAAACATGAATCAAGAAAACTTTATGTTGCAAGAGTAACCTTACATATTTAGTGGTCCCCCTTATTCCTATGAACGCTGTTTCATAAGAGTAAGGGGTACTTTCATTAGTCCTCTAATTCCTCTCATCTAATTCCTCTCATCTATTTCCTCGCACTTTATTAATAAGCATTTATTCTTCGTTGTTATCTCAACTGAAGGTGCTAATTTAAAACACATTATATCTCACACTTATGCTTTTAGGTGTGTACGGCAAGTAGTTGTATTAGAGGCTATTTGTTGGCATAGGGTGGGCTTTGCGGTAGTCTATTTTTAAAAGAAGAATAAGATGTAATTCAGGTATGTTTAAAAACGGTATTTTTTGGTTAGTATGCGTCCTCTCTTTCAGCTTAGGTATACACGCTGCTGAGACTCCAAATTTTAGCTTTACGCCAGCTGAATTAAGCCAACAATTGTCGCAAAAAACCGTTCGCCAAATATACCAAGACAGCACTGGTTACTTGTGGATAGTGACTCAAGAAGGCGTGAACCGCTACGACGGTTATCAACTGCTTAGTTTTGTGCATGATCCGCGCAAACCTGATTCACTTAGCTCTGACAACGTAAGGGCTGTTCTGGAGGACAACGAAAAGCGTTTGTGGATTGCTACCGATGGCGGTGGTCTCAATTTATTTAACGCTGCAAAACAAACCTTTTCCATTTGGCAAGAAGCTGACAACTCTTTGCTTTTTCCGACTTCCAATAGGCTGCAGTCACTGTATGCAGATTCGAAAAATGACATTTGGATAGGCTATCGGAACGGCAATTTCAGCCGCTTCAACCCGCACGATATGCAATTTGAACACTTCGATACGCGTTCCTTATTACCTGAATTAGATAAAGATGCGGCCATCATGTCCATCGTTGAAGATTTGCATAATATTTGGTTTGCGACCGACGGTAACGGCTTACTCAAGCTAAATAAGAAAACTAGAAAACTAACACGACTGCATACTGGCGCTAGCGAGCCTTTATTTAGCGATCGGTTAACGCAGTTATTTGTCGACGTTCAACAGCGGTTATGGGTGACCAGTCATGATGCGGGCGTTAGCGTGCTCGATCCCCAGCGTATGAATTTTACTCATTGGCAATACCATGCCGATCAGCCAAATAGTTTAGCCGCCAATTTAGTGCACACTGTTTATCAGGATCAGCATCAACGTATTTGGCTTGGAACTGAAGCTGGAGCGAGTCTTTGGGATGGAAGAGATAAATTTACCAACTTTAATACCGACCATGGACTAAGTGACAATAAAATATTGTCGATTCTGCAGGACTCATCAGGCTTGCTGTGGTTTGGTACCTACAATGGTATTACCAAGAGTATCGAAGTGCCCTTTGAATACATTGAAAAAGGCTTGGCTAGTAAGGTTGTTCTCGGTTTTGCTGAAACTGAATCGTCTATTGGAGAGCGCGCTATTTGGGTGGCAACCTATGGCGGACTAACCCGGTTAAACAGTAACGGCGAAGTACAGGAAGTTATTAATAAAGACAGTGTACCAGCGCTGCATGATGCACGAGTGATGACCGTGCGTGGTGATAATAATATGTTGTGGTTTGGCACCCGGGGCGGTGGTCTGGGTCGACTTAATGTGGATACCCAGCAAATAGATTACTTCGTGCATGAGCCAGAAAATCCTAAGAGTTTGAGTTTTAACGGTGTAACAAGTGTATTCCCAGATAACGCAGGCAATGTTTGGGTAGGTACATTTGGTGGTGGGGTGAACTATCTGCCTGCCGGCAGTAAAGATTTTGTGCATTACCGCTTTGATGAAAATAACCCAAGAAGTCTTAATAGCGATCGTGTGTTAGCGGTTTATCAACTTCTTGACGGAACTATGGTTGTTGGTACGGTTTCGGGCATAAATTTACTGGATCCTGTGACGTTGGATTTTGATCATATTGAGCATCAACCAGAGAACTTTGATAGTTTATCGGCATCCATGGCGTGGGCTTTCTATCAAGACGCAAAAGCGCAATTGTGGGTCGGCACGCAAGGTGGTGGGTTGAATAGATGGTCGGCTCGAGATATCGCGGCCTTGAATAATAACTTCTCACACTATGACAGTTTTAGTGGCCTGCCCAGCAGCCATATTTATACGATATTAAATGATGACAAAGGCAATTTATGGCTAAGCAGCACTGCCGGTTTAACCCGGTTAGATCCTGATAGCGGTAAAGTACGTCATTTCGATACGTCACAGGGCTTGAAAGAAAGTGAATTTAATTTTGGGGCAGGGTTTAAAGATAGCCAAGGGTTTATGTACTTCGGCGGTAATGAAGGCATGATCCGTTTCCATCCGGATGACATCAAAGACAGTGATATTATTCCGCCCGTTGTCTTAGTACGTATCAAAAAGCTCAATGAACAGGTGTGGTTTGATGTGCCTTACCAGCGCTTGCAAGAGTTAGAACTGGATTATAAAGACTATTTTATTTCTTTTGAGTTTGCTGCGCTAGATTTTAATGCGCCAGGTTTAAATGAATACCGCTACAAACTCGAAGGGTTAGATCCAAATTGGATTGAGTTAGAGCATCGACGCTTAGCAACGTTTACTAATTTACCCGCTGGCGATTACGTACTCAAAGTGCAAGCCAGTAACAATCAAGGCTTGTGGAACACTGAAGGCGTAGCATTACCATTAACGGTGTTACCGCCCCCTTGGAAAACTCTGTGGGCCTACAGTCTTTATGCGTTAATCATATTGCTGATTATATTGAATGTTGTATGGCGATACCGCCAGAAACGTTTGCGTGAAATGCAGCGCTTGATCGAACTGGAAGAAAAAGTAGAAGAGCGTACCAAGGAATTGCGGCATGCCAACACACAACTTGAACACGCCATGGAAGAAACGGAAAAAGCCCGAAGACTGGCTGAGCAAGCAAGTAAAGAGAAGAGTGACTTTCTTGCGATCATGAGCCATGAAATTCGTACCCCCATGAATGGTGTGCTTGGCATGACGGAGGTTCTGCTAAGTTCCGATTTGAAACCAAAACAACAGCATTTTGCTCAATTAGTTTACCGTTCTGGTCGGTTGCTACTCGATCTACTGAATAATATTTTGGATTTTTCAAAATTAGAAGCGGGTAAAGCAGCATTAGAATCGGTACCTGTCGATTTAGAAGCCTTGCTTGAAGAAGTGTGCGACCTGTTTAGCGAAGCGGCTTACAATAAAGGTCTGCACATCAATGCTATTTTGTCTGATGAAGTATTGCCTCAGGTTTATGCCGACCCAGCACGATTACGCCAGATCATCGCTAATTTAACCAGTAACGCCATTAAGTTTACTGAGCGTGGTGAGGTGAATGTCAGTATTCGGCGAGTACCCTGTCACGATGTTTCAGCTAAGCGGAAGTTGAGTGATACACAGTACAGTGGCTTTGTGTTTTGCGTGCAAGATACAGGTATTGGTATGGCGCCAGATCGCCAGCAAAAAGTGTTTGAAATGTTCACTCAGGCGGATGCTTCTACCACACGTAAATATGGCGGTACCGGCTTAGGCTTAGCTATTTGTAAGCAATTAACCGCATTGATGGGGGGCAATTTGGCTCTGCAGTCAAATATAGGAGAGGGCAGTCGTTTTAGTCTTGAGGTCGATTTACCGTTAACTGAAAATAGATTGGCTCAACTTGAGCCGATTGATAACTGTCCTACCGTGCATTTGGTTAATCTAACTGTGGGCCTTGGTAAATCTATTGAAACGATGTTGGGTAAGTTAGATATAAAAGTAGTACATGTTCAGCGGATCAAATCTGAGTTGGCATCGGCTAAAAATGGTTTATGGATAAGCCAATCGGAGTATCAAACAGCCCTTAAAGAATCCGGTATTGACCTGAAAAATTGGATTTGTCTGCTACCTACGTCCCAATGGCAAGAGCATGATCAGCGCAATATATTACCTTTGCCTGTACATTTTAGAGGTTTGCATCAGAGTTTATGCCGCGCTTTGGGCATTGAAAATGAAGACCAAAAACGTCTAGATGAAGATCATCGAAATCATCAGAAATTCAACGCCAATATTCTGGTGGCAGAAGATAGCTTAACGAATCAAGAAGTCGCCAAGAGTATGCTGGGGCTGTTAGGCTGTGAAGCTTGGTTAGCCGATAACGGTGCAGAAGCTGTTGAACAAGTGAATTTGCAGCAACCTGATTTAGTGCTAATGGACTGCCAGATGCCAGTGATGGACGGTTACGCCGCAACCAGAGCGATTCGTAAAAATTGGCCTAATATACCCATTGTTGCGCTTACGGCCGGTATGGGCGATAACTTGCGCCAGCAATGCTTAGATTCAGGCATGAATGAAGTCATGTCTAAACCTTTCTCTTTGCAAGAGTTAGAGCAGATGTTACTGCGTTATTTGCCCGTTCCGAATGGCCCCAAAAGTACCAGCGCAGGCAAAACAACAGAACGCGATATTGAACATGAGCCCGAGCCCGATGATACAGGGCCACTGAGCCTATTAGATATGGGAACCGTGGACACTTTACTCAACATTTCTCGGGATACTGGGAATCCTGTATTTGACCGAGTGCTTGATGCATTTACGCAAGAAGCCGAAAAATTAGTCGCCCAACTGAATGAGCAAGTTAACCTTGATGAGCCTGATTTTACCACTATTGGCGAAATTGCTCATGCGCTTAAATCTATGGCCGGAAACTCAGGCGCCAAAGCCTTATACGAATTGTGTAAGGAATTAGAAGGCAAAATGAAGAATACTCAAGGGAGCGATATACACTCGTTAGCCCAGCGCATTCAGTCGATATTTACTATCAGTTGCGAGAAATTGGAAGCATTTAGACATGTCGATTGAAGGAAAAATTAAGATTTTAGTCAGTGATGACGATCTCACTGCGCGTATCCTAATGAAAGAAACTCTCGCCAGCGACACCATCGAAGTGCTTGAAGCTGAAAATGGTAAACGGGCCATCGAACAGTTTGAAAAACATAGCCCTGCGTTGCTGTTGCTGGACGTATCTATGCCTGAAATGAATGGTTTTGAAGTGTGTGAATATATTCGCGCACACGAAAAAGGCCAGCATATTCCCATTATTATGGTGACAGGCTCAGATGACTTAGAATCGATTCATAAGTCATATGCCGTTGGGGCGACTGACTTTATCGCCAAACCCATTAAATGGCCTATTTTGGGTGAGCGGGTCAAATATATTCTTCGCGCCAGTCAGGCCTTTGCTGATTTGGTTATCCAGCAACAAGCACTGCATAAATTGGCTTTTTACGACACCCTAACAGGGTTACCCAACCGCCAGTATTTGATGAAAGACTTGCATCGTTTTTTAGCGATGGCTAAGCGTAATGAATATCAAGCCGCCATGTTATTTATCGACCTTGATCGCTTTAAACGGATCAACGATACCATGGGTCACAGTTACGGTGACAAGTTACTGCGTAAGGTTGCACATCGTTTACAAGCCAATCTAAGAGACAGCGATATGTTCGCCCGTACTGGGAGCTTCCTCGAAGCCGATGAGCCTCAATTGGCGAGTTTTGGTGGTGACGAGTTCACCATTTTCTTAAGTCATTTAAATGACCCTAACGAAGCGACGTTGGTGGCCGAACGTGTGATCCGCAGTTTTAGTAAGCCATTTCAGTTAGAGCAATATGAGGTGGTCATTACCCCTAGTATTGGTATTTCGATGTATCCTAACGATGGTGAAAACGCTGAAATGCTGCTTAAAAATGCTGATACTGCCATGTACTTTGCAAAGCAATCAGGTCGTTGTTGCTACAAATTTTATCAAGATTCCATGAATGCCAAAGCCGCCGCTCGTTTGCAGCTTGAGCAGGACCTACGCCGTGCGCTGAAAAATGATGAAATCGTGCCATTTTACCAGCCACAGATATGTGCTCAATCGGGTAAAATTGTTGGGGTTGAGGCGTTGGTTCGTTGGCTTCCGGTTCAAGGTGGTATTATTCCTCCTGATGAGTTTATCCCAATCGCAGAAGAAACAGGGCTGATAAATGAACTGGGACGTCAGGTATTAGAGCAGGGATGTCATCAGGCTAAAAAATGGGTCGATATGGGTACTCCCGTGCGTATTGCTATTAACGTATCAGCACACCAGTTTCGACAACCGGATTTTACGCAAATCGTAGCGAATGTATTAGCACAGAGTGAGTTACCTCCGTCGCTACTAGAATTAGAATTGACTGAATCGGTGATCATGAGTGATGCACAAGAGAACATTGCTCGATTGATTGAGTTGAAAAATCTCGGTATATCGCTTGCGGTTGATGATTTTGGCACAGGTTACTCTTCGTTAAGTTACCTAAAACGTTTCCCTATTGATATTCTCAAGATAGATCGTTCCTTTATGTGTGATGTGAATTCAGCACCGGATGATAAGGCAATTGTTGAGGCTATATTAGCTTTGGCCACAAGCTTGAAGCTTGGGGTGATAGCGGAAGGTATCGAATACACGAGTCAAATAAAGATCCTACAAAATACCGAAAAATTACTGCTGCAAGGATATCTCTTCTCGCGACCTGTTGCGGCGGAGTATATCGCTCCGTTACTTCAGCAGAATTTTAACCATTTGATGCCAGAATTATGATTAATATATCCCCTGTTATTTCACGTGTTGCTGACGACTTCGAACATATTTTATTGTATGCACAGACAGCCGAAGACCCGCTGATAACAGAACTTCAAAACCAAGTTATAAACACAGAGTTTCAGCTTGACGTCGTTCAGCTAGCGTTAATGGGGCCAGACACTGCATCGACAAACCAGAGCGCGTCGCCCACGCTACTTGTTGCTTGTGACAGTCCTGAACATGCTATTGCACTGACTGAAGATTACGGACTATTAGAACGACAAGTCTATTGGCTATCTGCTGATACCAGAGGGTTGCAAGACAGCCAGCTTATCCCTGGGCACCTATTTGTTGATTGGCGAGCCTGTGGGGTATTAACGGTGATGTTAAACCTGTTAAAACAACAGACTAATATAAGCCAAGATAAACATCACGTAGAGCATAAGCTGGCCTTGTTGTCTGATTGTTTAGGAGATCTATCACTTACTCTAAGTGCAGACGGTAATATAATTGATATCAATCTAGAGCTAATGTCTTTGATGGGTACCAAAGGCTTATCAGCATTGGGACGACATTGGTTGACTAGCTTACATATTCCATCGAGTACAGCAAAAAATCGGATGCAGAATATTTTGTCTGATTTGGGCCATACCCACTCTATGACCAGATTACCACCTTTTCCAATTCAGTTGGACAAGGTTGTTATGATGGTCGATGGGTTTGTAGGGCCTTTACCTAATGATGAGACTTTGCTGATTTTACGCCAAGTGGCCCGTTGGCAGAGTCATGAATGGGCTGAACAACTTAGCGAGCAGACGACCCCTGTCACCTTACTGCTGATTAACCCAGACGACTTCTCAGAGATTAATCGACTTCATGGTCGCGAAATTGGCGATCAAGTCCTTAGCGAGATTATGCACAGCGTATCTGAGGTTTTGCGTGAAAATGATTTTGCCAGTCGTTACAGTGGGGCAGTGTTTGCTGCGCATTTGCCTGAAACAAACGAACAGCAAGGGCAAGTTTTAGCTGCTCGGATGTTGCAAGTCTTGCGCAACACATATTTTTCGAAAAAGAAGCTAAAGCTAGAATTCAGTTTTGGACTCGCCTCGTTAGATGCCGAAGAGCAGTTGGGTGAGCAATCACCGCTAGAATTATTTCGCCGCGCAAACGCAGCTATGCAAGCAGCACGAAGCATAGGTGGTGGAAAGCTAGTGAGTTGGCAACCTCAATTTGATGCCAATATATTAGCGAATTTGGATCGCATGAGCGGTAAGTTCTCCCAAGCTCCCAATGATGATTTCAGGTTAATGACATTACAATGGGACATAATTCGGTTAATTGGCAGCATTCATTCATTGCAGACATTTTCTTCCGAGGTGTGTCAATTATTGAATACGGGTTTACAAAGTGAATTTGCAGGCTTGTACACGATACAGGCCGATAACCTAGTCAACTTAGCATGCACTGCTGCTAAAGCAGACTTTGATTCACAGGCTATTCATCAGTGGGCTAAAAACAAGATTAAATTTAAACCACGTGGAAGTTGTGTCGTTGACAATGTTGCTCAACACCCGTCCTTCGGTAGTGCTGTTATTCCGCTTGTGACGCGGGATCAATGTTTAGGCGTATTAGTTGTTTGCTGGCAACCCCAAGCAAAAGACCGCGTACTAAAATGCACTCACCAACTTAAGCAAGTCGCGCCAAATTTGGCTGCAGCAATTGATCGCATCATCTTACTTGAGCAAGATGAGAACAGACGTGGTATCACTGGAAAAGAGCAATCTGGCGGGCATGAATTATTATTCGAATCGGCTGCCATGCGTACCTTGATGCAGCAGATGCAACTTGTTGCACCGACCGATGCTTCTGTGCTCATTATTGGTGAATCAGGCACAGGTAAAGAGGTGATTGCTCAACAACTCCATAACCATAGTTTACATCCAGATAAACCATTTATAACTGTAGATTGTTCCACAATTGTCGAGCACCTTATTGAAAGTGAGCTGTTTGGGCACCGTAAAGGGGCCTTCACCGGGGCGACCAGCGATCAGCCAGGCAAAATATTACAGGCTGATGGCGGCACTTTATTTTTAGATGAGGTGGGCGAATTGCCCTTGGACATTCAGTCTAAGTTGTTGCGTTTTGTACAGGAAAAAACCTTTGTAGCGGTGGGTGATCAACGAGTACGAAAAGTCGATGTCCGGTTAGTGCTAGCGACAAATCGTAATTTACCTGATGAAGTGGCTCAAGGACGTTTTCGGGCTGACTTGTACTACCGAATAAACGTTTTTACCTTGAATTTACCTACGTTGGATCAGCGCGGTGAAGATCCTATCTTGTTGTCACGTCATTTTTTGCGCAAATTTAGTCGTCAGTACAAAAAGGATATCAACGATTTTTCTGAGGCGGCTCTAGAAAAACTTCGCGCTTATACGTGGCCGGGTAATGTAAGGGAGTTAAGAAATTGTATGATGCGAGCAGTTATACTTTGCTCGGGTCGCTACATAGAGCCTGAGCATCTTATTATGCAGCACGAAGAGCAGGGGGGGAAATCTACAGTGCCGTCGGTACTGAGTCCATCAAGCGCACCATCAGGGGCTTTGGGGCATGTGAGCAATGACGATGTAATGCAAATTAACGCACTGTTGACCCAGGTGGTCGAACTGGCAAGCCAGCATGTTGACATGTTCTCGGTAAGTGGTTGGTTAGAGAAACTATGGTTAGGTCAGTGCGTTGTTAAGTGGGGGAGTTTATATCAAGTTGCCCAGCAACTTAATCAATCTGAGTCGACGATAAGACGTCGGTACGCCAAGCTAAATGCGACCCCTTTCGAGCAAGTAGAGATGGTCGATTTTACTTCGCAGTGTAATCATCTTTTGGCCTCAATACTTGAAAGCGATAAGCACAGTAAGCTCTGGCCAGTCATTGAAACGTCATTGCACTTAATCGTGCTGCAGTTGAATGTTAGCCAAAAACATAAAGCAAAGTTACTAGATGTAACGCAACCAACATTACGAAAAATCATTCAGCAAACTCAAGAATCGCTGTAAATTACCCTATAACCAGATGCGAAAGACTGTCGGCTGTTTTAACTACTTTTTACGTGAACGCTGGGGTGTCTTTATTACAATGCGACTGTTGACGTGATCGATTTTTCGATATGGCATCACCCGTCGTGAAGCCCTTTTATCACTAATAATACGACGCGTAAAAATAGTAAAG
>TARA_R110001606_G_scaffold174774_1_pt1 | contig 16270 bp, 13 predicted proteins | sample TARA_R110001606 | Tara Oceans TARA_R110001606 (sample SAMEA4398315) | marine metagenome | biome: Polar Biome; feature: [SRF] surface water layer (ENVO:00010504); material: water (ENVO:00002006), including particulate matter (ENVO:01000060) such as... | depth 5 m | reverse complement strand
GCAATTGTTCTCCTGGGTATGTTGGTAAAAATACATTACCCACAACATTGCTTCCTACAGTTTGAGTTGATTGAGCAACAGAAAGCTCATTATTTGCTTTATTACAAGCAATTATGGGTTTTCTTGGAGAGTTGGCTCCACCATTGCTTGAAGTTGTAAGGTGTATAATTTGAACATTTGCATTTGTGGCTGCAGAATAATTTTGAAAATCAGTGACGAAGAACAAAGACCAGGAGCCATCGCTTGAAAAGAAATTTTGCACACTATTGCTACCGTTACCGCCCAATTGCATTTTAGCCCCATTGCCATTAATTGCCACTTTATTTTCAGTGTCTCTTGATAAAACCCCATCAATAACTATTTTGGGCTGATGATTACTATAGTTCTGATGAAAATGATATCCTTTACCATTTGGCTGCTTCTTTTGGCTCTGATCATACAGAATTCTGACACCCCCATCAGCATTTGCATCATTTTCCGTAACCCAATTCAGTAAAGTTCCATCTTCTATCTCGTCTGCATAAAAGTCTTTTATATCGCTACTTGTACTTCCAGTAGATCTTTGAACTTGCATGACTTTGGGGTTGCCACCGACCAAAGACTTAACGCCCCAACCAAATGCTGAATACGGCAATGCCCTACTTAGGTTAAGCTGCAGTGGGCGAAATCCAGCGTCAGTTTCCCCTACAATTTGATCGGCGAAGCCGTAAGCGTCCAATTTTCTATTTAACTCTTGTATTATATGCGTAAACATATGGGAATTTTGAGTATCCCCAGTTGGGTAAGTGTCGAATAAATTAATGATCCTATTCTGCAGAGTGCCTCCACCTATAATAGCAGGGTCAAATGTTGATAGAATATCTCTTCTTAGTAAATTTGGATCTTCGGCCATATATATATATTACACTCTTTTTGTAGGTCTAGATTTATTAAAATAGTCCTCATAATTTACTTTCAAAAGATAATGATTTTTGTATTCTTTTTCTATAATTTCATCGCAAATAAAGTATTCGTCCTTTGTAAAATAAAGTTTTTGGCAGTATTTTTTAAAAGATTCATGTTTTAATCTAGATTTATCCATTGGCACGATCATATTTTTGATGCCAATTTTACTAGTATCCCTAAAGAATTTTTCGCAAAAGTATCTAAATTCTATTGTATTGGTTTTTTTATATAGCTCGTTCCAGAAGAATATATCACAAAAAGCGCAGTCTTCGAATAAGAAAGCTAATGTCCCGCATAATATAACATCATTTTTTTTCAAAAAAAGTTTATAGCAACTATCGTCCCCGTAAAACAGTTCTTCAAAGTTATATTTAAAGTTGTGTTGATTAAAATTTTTAATAATTTTTTTAAATTGTAATTTGGCTATTTTGTAAACCTCGTCAAAATTTACCTCATTAGAAAATTGGTAATTATTCTGATTCATTTTTTTGATATATATAAAACAAGTCTTTAATTCTCGGTAACATAATATATAATAAACTAGGTAAACGAAGTGTAAAGATAAATATGGCGGAAGGAATAAATCAAAAAGTAGCATCTGAGGCTATGTCTCTAGAGCCGAGTCAGATATTAGAATTTTATTTGATATATTACAATTGGCCAGAGGATCAAAATAGTGTATTGGCTTTATCGCCTATTAGCCCTGGCGTACAACGCACGGATGGCAGCACTACGATAGCAGCAGACAGACTAATTTGGCAAGGTCAAGAATATATATCTTACCCAATGGAGACTAGCGGTTTTGAGGTAAAGGGTGATAACAGTCTTCCTAGGCCGAGATTAAAAGTATCAAATATACAATATACAATATCAAAATATCTAAAAGTACATAACAATTTAATTGGTTGTAAAGTAATAAGAAAAAGAACTTTCGCTAGGTTTTTAGATGATATTAATTTTCCAGGAGGAAAAAATCCGTATTTTGATATAACTACTCAGAACAGTGAAGCTTCTGCAAGTTCGTATTTGCCAGATCAAACATTTTATATAAACAGAAGGACTACAGAAACAAAAGATCTGGTGGAACTGGAACTATCTACTGTTTTTGAATTAGACAACAGTTACCTTCCGAACAGGAATGTATATTCAAAATACTGCACATGGGTATATAGGGGACATGGATGTCTTTACAGTAAAGAGCCTAAAAAGGCGGCAAATGGCGATGATTTCAAAGATTCTAGTGGAACTGTCGTATCGACCTCCTCTACGCAATTTAAAGGCAAATGGAGCGGCTCAACGAGTTATATTAAAGGAGAGCATGTATACACAGAAATAGCCAATCATGACATTTCTGACGATGATTCACAAAGCTCAATAAATAACGCCTCCATAAAGCCGTTGCGTACTTTTTATGTGTGTGTCGGAGAGGGCACTATATCTGGAAATGAAAATTTTCCGCCAATATCTAGTAATTGGCAAAGAGATGAATGCTCAAAGCAATTATCGGCCTGCAAACAAAGATTTGGGAAAAATGGACTAAGATTTGGAGGATTTCCAGGAACTCATGCATACCCACCTAAAGGATAGTTTTAAAAAAGATTTAATTGAATACGCCAATACGGACTTAAAAAAAGAAGTTTGTGGCTTTATTTGTTATAAAGATGGCGAATTGATTTTCAAGCCCGTCAAAAATCATTCAAATGATGATGATATATTTTTAATTAACCCAGCAGATTTTTTGCAGGTAAAATTAAAAGGGGATTTGCTGGCTATATTCCACACTCACATAAATGGTAGGGAAGATCCGTCCGAATATGACATAGAAAACTCAAAAAACTGCCTTTATCCATTTTTAATATACTCTTTAACCACAGAGAGGTTTCATTTATTTGATATGCCTAATTTCCAAAGATCGGAAAAAGGTGTAATAATGTTAAAGGAACTTTTGGATGACTAATGTAACTATACACGGAGAATTTGGGGAAATTTATGGAACAAATCATAAATTTAAAGTAAAAAAGCTTTTAGAGATAACCAGTGCTCTGGAAGCTAATAATCCAGGAGTTAAGAATTTTTTGCTTTCTAAATTCAAGGAAGGCTTGGGTTACGCTTTTATAGACCCTCAAAACCCAAATAAAAAATGGGAAACGATTGAAGAATTGTCTTCAGCAAGCGCTCCTAAAGAAATACATATTGTCCCAACAATAACTGGCGCGTTTGTTCTTACTGCGATAGCGAGTTTTGTTATCAGTGTTGGTGGGTTTGTAGCTGGCGCTTTAAGTGCATTAGGCACCGCTTTAGCTAGTGGTGGGTTTTTGGCTAATTTGGCGGTTGGGATGTTGATTCAAGGCATTATGTCTTTGTTATTTCCAATTGAGACTCCAAAGCCTCAGACATCAGAAACTAAAATCGATATGTCTAGCTATATTTTTACCAATTTAGAAAACAATGCTGTCCAGGGTTTTCCCATACCATTATTGTATGGAGAGCTTCGTGTCGGATCTAATATTATTTCAACCACTGTTACCAGCGAAGATTTAGGATAATGGGTTTTTACAAAAACATATTTAAGAAAAAGATAGTCATAGCTGGTAGGAGTAAGGGAGCTTCACCTTCTTACTTGATGCCGCCAAATGCGGCTGACACTAAACAGGGTTACCAGATATACGAAGCGGTAGATTTATTATGTGAAGGTGAGGTCGCGGGTTTAGTTAGTCAAGAAGGAAAAATTCTAAGTGGCGGTTCAAGGGTTCAGAAAACCTTCAATCAAGACGCTAATGTTATTGGAGGAACTGTATTGCCTATTGATCAAGGAATTTATTTTAATGAAATAGCTCTAAGGGACTCTGCGGGTAATTCAACTCATTCTAAATACGATATTGAATTTAAGAGCGGAAAAATTTTACAAGACTATTGCTCTCTTGTATCAAATCCAAGTAGATTAAAAAAGTTATCGCACGCAATTAAAGGCCCATATAATATGAATCCTATATATGAAACGCGAACAAGAACAATCAGATCATTCAGCTGGAGGACTGGATATACTACCACGACTGAGGAATATACTGTCGATGTTTCTTTAAATGGCTCAAGAACGGGTAAGGGAAGTAGGGATGTAAGAACTGAAGGAACTAGCGCGAGAGATTTTGTTCTTTGGCAGAGATATGTACCAATAGAACAAGCCGCTAAACCATTTACATATACAAATTATGATAAAGATATAGACAAGATAGATATAGGCTTGCAAATAGACGGTCTAAATGACACGAGATCATACTCTACCAAAAGTGAAAATTACGCTGGCAAAAGTAAAATGGGCTCGCCTATGCCATTAACAATGACCTTTGACGTTAAGGTCGGAAAATCAGATAAAGATGGCGTCATAACAGAACAGGCTGCCGTCTTCAAGGTTAGACCAGGAAAGGGCAAAACAGTCGGAGAGGGAAATGGAAAGATATCGATTAGGGGAGTTATTACAGCCCCGTACACAGTGACCTTAGAAAATATCACTTTGCCTGTATTATCAGACACTGATATATATAATTTTATAGAGATAAGTAAGGTAGAACACGAAACAATTTCTAATCTAGTTAGCAGGGATGGGGGCGTAGGCACAGTAACAGAAAAATATGACGACACCTTTTACTATCCTGGAAGTTGTTATGTAGCTAGTCAGGTAGATTCTCAGTACCACCCACAAGTTCCGTCTAGAACATTCAGGCTTAAAGGTAAAAAAATAAAGATACCTAACAATTACAATCCAATAGTTACGAACAGCTCGGACAATACAGACGGAATTGATAGGAGATTTTCTAGTGACACTACAACAACAAGGGGGAATGTAATCTACGATGGCGACTGGGATGGAACTTTTAAATATGAATGGTCGGATAATCCAGCTTGGATATATTATGATCTTTTAACAAACAAAAGGTATGGTTTAGGATCTTATCTGCAAGATGTAGATATCATAGATAAATGGACTCTGTATGAAATAGGTATGTATTGTGACGCTGTTACAATGAATGATGGGAGCAAAACTACTAATGATATGGGAGGTGCTGGCAGATTTATTGGATTAGATGATGGATTTGGAGGTCTTGAGCCTAGATTTAGTTGCAACATATTGATGAAAGATCAAACTGATGCTTTTGACGCTATACAAAACCTAGCTAGATCATTTAGGGCGATGACATATTTTAATAATTCTTGCGTGTCTGTTAGGGTAGACAGACCGTATTTTTTTGAAGACTTTAACAACACTACCAATTCAGCACCAAAAGAAAACAAATTTCCTGCTCATTTAATTTTTAATAATTTAAGTGTCAAAGACGGAATGTTTTCCTATGCGGATGTAGATAGATCGACGAAGCTATCCGCCGTAGAAGTTTCTTTCTTGGATAAGAGAAATAATTTTACATCACAGACAGAATATGTAGAAGATCCTGAAGCTATAAAGCATGTAGGTTTAAATTTTAAACAAGTAGAAGGAATAGGGGCCACCTCAAAAGCTCAAGCTCATAGATTGGCAAAATATATATTGTTTGAATCGATGCATACTACAGAAACAATATCTTTTAATGCTGGATTGGAAGCTCTTTTAGTGCAGCCAGGAGATATAATAAGGGTCGAGGATGAAATGAGAAATTTCACTCGAAACTACGGAACAGTTTTGGGAGCAAGTGGAGTGACTGATTATTACGATCCAGACGGTACTGGGAACATAGATACATTAAATTCTGGCAAAGGGCCATCGGCTATAATAGTTGAACCAGCAATAGGAAGTGATTTAACCGATTATGTAACTGGTGGAAATATACATATATATAATCCAGTAGGTAAGTCTGGAATTGAAGATTTTTATCGAAGCCCTACTACTCAGAATAATGAGCTGTATAAAGAAATACATAACCCGCAAGTAATGTCTTTAAAAATAAAACCTGGCGGTTCAGGTTCTAGTTACGAGATTGTAGATAGCGGTGTTGCCGTATTCATAAACGGATTAGAGACTTTCATTAATGGAAATACTGGTAGTCAGTGGTTTTCAGAAAAAGATGCAAATATAAAGCATGGATCGATTTATAATATTGATTCAAGCGGAAGAGATCCAAAGTATTATAGAGTATTAAATATATCAGAAGATAAAAATCTAGGATTTAATGTATCGGCCACAATACACCATACTGGTAAATTTAAATTTGTGGAAGAAAATGTGTCTTTCGATGTAGGTAAAGACGCATTTCAGCCAAGCCTTACCCTCACGAATGTCATTAGACCCTTCGAGCCATCTAGCGTCACGGCGGCATTAGTCGCTGGGCAAGGTAAGTCTAAAAATGTAAATTTAACAATACTTGACCCAGCTGACGCCACAAAAGCGCCAGAAAAATATATAGTTATTTTGGAAGAACCCGATTCGACAACTATTGTTAGTGAACATTTTAAGAGCAATACTACCACAACATTAGTTACATTAAGTGGGGACTCTAAAATAGATCAGATAGGAACTTACAATATAAGTGTGTTTTCAGAAAATACAACACCTACAATTGCTAGGTCATCAAATGCAACTAATGCTACATTTACCACCGATATAAACACTTTTTCATTCAACGATCAGGAAGCTTTTACTGAATACTCAAAAATTTCTATTAAAACAGATTTTACTTCTACATTTGATAATTCTGCTGAAACTGGCGTTGCTCAAAATTCTTTTTTCCAAAATGATAGCTCTGTAAATGTAGTTGTGGATTTGGAATTTGAAGATATATTTGAAAATACTGGGTTTGCCGTGCAGCAAAATGTGCTAGAACAAAAAATAAACATATTAGATATTCAAGGAAATTTAAAATCAGGAAACTTTAAAAGTTTAACAAACGATAGCTCTTTTACGATAACAAATGACGATGTTAATGAAATATTTGGGTATACTGGAGAAGAAAGATATAGAGTGCCTTCGGGGCTTAATTTTGAAGTCGGTAGTTTTCAGATAGATGCTGGTACCACCAGCACCAGTGTTCAAACCGTAAATTTTCAAGCTGATTTTGGCGGAGAGGTTCCCGCTGTATTTATCCAACAAAAAGTCAGCGGTTCTTTTAACGACGTATATAGACCACTGGGTAGACAATATACTAAAACTGATGGGACGAAATTTTTTGTAAAATCATCTGAAGAAAACTCCAATAAAACTCATTATGCATTTGTGGCTTCTAAAACTGGAAATTATACTGTTGACTCTAAAAAAATAAAAATTGATTTTGTAAATAAAAATAATAGTACAGGATACCAAGATGTTACCTTTGATCAACCATTTGCATCGATACCTACTGTTGTTATACAATTGCAACAAACGGGCGGCAACTCCAGCGAGAGGATTACCTCCGAAACTTGTATAACTGGAGTGACTGCTAATGGATTTTCCTTTGCAGCTTTTCAAGACAACGAAAGTGCGGCTGGAGGTACAGGCAAATATGCTTACATAGCTGTAGATCAATTAGCGTTTAATAATACAACAGCGACTGATTTGCCCGTAACGGTGTTAAATTACGCATCTACTGGCAATGAGGATTATGCCTTTGGAAGCCCCATTTTAAACGAATTTAATGGATCCGAATCTTCGGTGACAGATAGCTTATTTAATCACGATCAATATGCGGTTCTATGCCAAAGGTCTGGAGAAGATGTTGATCTTGAAAATAAATTTTTCATAGTACACGAAACAGGCGATCAAAATAAACTGTATCAACACAGTATTACAACTGGACTCGATAATGGAATAAGGGCTAGTCAAACTAATGGCGCGAACAATCATATTTTATTAACTGGAACTAATTTAACTGTAGGAACTGAAGATTTTACAATGTTCGCTTGGGCTAGATTTGACTCAAGTCTTGACGGAAAGCAGTATTTACTAGAGTCTCATAAAAATGGAACTGGAATAGCTTGGTTCCAATCTGGAGACGGCAAAAACTATGTAAATTTAAATGGAGTAGACCATTTAGCTATTACTGGTGCCGCAGGAGCTTCTTTAAATGACGGAAATTTACATGCGTTGTATGTAGAAGTAAAAAGAGATGACTCTTTGAAAGGATATGTAGATAATACGATCGCAGTAACAAATCCTCAAATAACTCAACATACTAGTGGATTTACTGTAGCTAACGTAGGAAGCGGTATGCCGCAAAATACGGGAGATTTTGATGGAAACTATACTGGAGGTGGGAGCCTATACCAAAACACTGTATCAAGCGGTCTAAGAATAAAAACAAGTGGCGCTGATAATACTTGGATTTTAGTGGATGAAGATCCTTCTATTAGCTATGTCCATACCCCAATAGCTTGGTCTGGAGGACAAAATACGGTCCGCCCTAGTGATGTATCAACCTGGACTGGGGCACATTTTCATTCTGGATTTACTGTATCTAATGTTGGAACTGGGATGGAAGACAATAGTCATGGCACCTTTGATGGCACATATACTGGAAGCGTTGATTTATATATTAATACAACAACCTCTGGGCTGAGGATAAAGAAAACTGGAGATAATAACACTTGGATATTGTGTGATGATGATCCAGCTCATTCCTATTCTCACGAAAGAATTGTGTGGTCTGGAGGAGTAAATATACAATTTCCATGGAATGTTAGTTCTTGGACAGGGGGGTCTGCAACACAAGCAGATAGTTCTGCGCCAGGATTCTCGCAAATATTACAAGGAGATCATCCTGGAACTGCCGCTCCAACATTTTCAAATCAACTTTTCGAAACTTTTGACGCTCAAACAGGATTTAAGGTATTGGGTAATTCAATATTACCTGGAAATTCTTTAACAAGCGGTCATATAATGAAATACATTGGATTAACGACTGGACAAGAAACTCAAAGCACTCACTTCTCCGACCCAAATACTTTTAAAATTGATACAAAACCTCTTACGAGGACAAAATTTTTATTAGACGTAGAAAGTCAAGAGGCATCAGACGATAGCCTATTTTTTGAAGACATTTCTACCAACAATACAGCTAGCGGAAGTATAGTAGGATCTGTAGAAAGATCTAAATCCATAATAAATAGAAACAAACTCTCTAATTTTGACTTTTTACAAATAGGAGTAACAGGAAGCTTAACAACATTATGATATTTAACGAAACGGTTATAGGTAATCACCCAGCTACGTCTGGTTATATAGTAGAGTGTCTTGTAAGAGGACCCGAAGTGATTAGTACCGATCCGTCAGTAGGTTTTCCTAGCGGCTCTGGTAGACTTAAAGTACAGTTTCCTGAATTTGCAGTTACTGGATTAGAATTTCAAGGAAAAAATCTTTTATTTCTTCCTACTGGAGAAGAGCCAGAAGAAAAGCTAATGGACAATATAAAGATTTTAGAATCAGAGATAAATTTAGAGGCTTTCTTTTCTGGAGATTTAAATGGAGCTACTGGATTATCTATCCAAAATATAAAACAAGTAGATGTTTATACTGGATCTGAGGCAAATTTTGAAGTAGACTCATTGCTTTTTACAAATAGGGTATCTCAATTTCCTCTTAGTTTAGTTTCTGGAGAACCATCGTTTCTAGTAAATGTCACAGACGTTGAAATAGAAAGTCGGGTAGAGGAAAATATATTTTATAAAATTATACCTACTGATTATCTAACGTTTGGATCAGTGTCCCCAGCCGCAAGTGGAGTCATGTTTAGTGGTTTTGAAACTTTTACTAAAATAACTGGGGATCCGTTTATAATAACCAGATCAAATGCAAATGACATAATTGTCGGTAGGGATCAGACAGTAGAAATATTTACAGGAACTACTATTATAATTGATGATACACTGCCATTAGATTTCTACGCCAAGTTTAAAATGAGCACAACTGGAGCGTTAACAATTTCTGGAAGCGGCGGAGCGGTGCTTTCGTCTAGTAGTACAGCTTTCCCCATAGCTAGAAACGGGTTCACTATCCCGCTGAATAAAATCAATGTACCTGAAAACAATGAGTTCGCAGAATTTGATATTTCCTGCTTATTAGACGAGAACGATGTTAGAACTGGCTATCTAGTAGGAGAATTATAATTCTTTTAAATACATGCTTTCAATATGTTTGTATTTTTTTCTAGTATATAATTTCTTTAATTTATCTGGCATTGAGTTCTCTAAATGAACCATACCTATTCTTTTGCATCCTATAGATTTTGAGTAAGACTCAAATTTGTTAAGAAGTTTTAATCCAGCGCCCCTGTGTTTTTCGTCTACATACCAAAAGGCTTCAGTACAGCAAAGAACTCCATCTTCAAGGGCTGGGCCTATTAAAAAGCCCAGCGCCCCTGTAATTTTTCGTTCATCCTCTAAAGCAAATATTTTACCTTTTTTAGACCTAATTAATTCTTTCCAAGATAGAATCCAATTTTTTTTAAAACCATTTAAATCTTTTTCATATGGTAATATTTCGTAAAAATTCTGTAGAACATCCCTTAGCTCTAGTAATTCAGAATCTGTTTTTACTTCAAAAATCATAGAAGCTTCAAAAGCTTACGGCACTCCTTGGCAGGAACATCTTTGTAATCTTTCCAGGTCTTGATAACTTCTGGATCGTTCTCGTATTTACCGTCCACGTAAAGCTTACGTAGCTTAGTTACGAAAGAATTGAAGTCTGTACCCGCTTTCTCTTTTAAAATGCCCTGTGGGCTAATATCCTTCGCTCCAGCGGGTGAAGGAGGAGCTACAATGGGAGACTTATTCTTTGAAGAGTCAATCTCGTCAGCTCCGACGATATGAATACCAAGAAAGTTACGAACAGTACGAACAAATGCACGATTTTCTGCAATGCATTCTAAAAACTTAGCAGCAAATCCATTTGTATTATGTGTTGTAGCGTTAGCTATAGAAGTAAAGGTTTGAGTATGGCCATAGGCACCTTCATAATTTTCTATCCAATTTACCATACATTGAACAACGACACGACTATCTGACGACTCTGTAATGTCGTAAGTTACATTATGAAAGCCGCGAAGCTTCGCCAGCTCCTTAATGCCGCCGAGCTTAATCAAAAGTTGATTATCTTCCAAGCCCTCAATGGAATTTGGAACTGGCATCTTACGCATTTCAAAGTGATCCTTATTTGGATATAGATGCTCTGGGCTAATCATAGCTCGCCAGTTGACTGAGCCATCTTGATTAAATTCGTATTCAACAGACTCTAAGAGTCCGTGTTCGTTGCGTTTCCACAGATCTGGGCCGTATAATTTATTTTTTGACATATAGGTATAAACTTTCTATTTCTAATTTTGAGATTTCATTATAGACGAACTTACTGGAATTGTCAAGCGTTTTAGAAGAAAATTCTGAATTAAATACATTATTATTTGAGATGAATCTCTTTTTAGAAAAGAATTCGCATTCGGTATCTGGAATACTTGTTGTATTAAGATTGTTTTTTCGAATAACATTATGATCAAAGTATTTTAAACTCACATCAGAGAATAACTCTTCATCTTGAACTTCAATAGCAAATTTTATTTTGTTGCCTTTCAATTTTTTAATAAAATTTTTTAAATCTATTTTTTCATGTTTAGCGGAGTAATTAAAAATTACTTGTTTTAAGTTTGTGCAAGCGTCAATAGTACTATCATCGATAACCTGATCTAAGAAAAGGTTTACTTTTGAATACCTGCACCACTTTATAATATTGTCTTTGTTAAAATGAATATCTGATTTAATATTTATATTTTTATTTACTAAATCTGGATGAGGCGAAAAGAAGTTAGGAACAATTTCCACCACATCTTGGTTATAATTAGATCCAATTCTTATGGTTTTAAATTTTATTTCTTCTTTAATATTTAATTTGTCTAAAACAGATTGAGCAATATCCTCTGGCAATATTTCATTAATTCTCTTTTTAGCCTCTTGTGCGGAAAACGAAGGTTTGATTGAAGAAAAATCTGGGGTAATAACTTTAGAATATTTAGAATTTATATTATTAGAATATGAGTTTGGCAAAAGACAAACAGATGGTTTTTTGTAAATATCTGCAGTTACCATAAAATGGTTTGCAATTCCTAAATATAATTCCGAGTTTTTAATTAAAAAATTATTTTGTTTAACGCTTTGGTTTTTATTGTCATATATTTCAAGCCCTTTGATTTCATACTTTTGAAAAATTGGGTTTAATAAAGACAGGACGACCTCCCAGTATTCATACTGATTAACTTGGCTAGGGTCATCCTTAAAAAATGTTATGTATTTTTCTGCTGGTATAGGGTGAAAATGTTCCGTAATTTTCGCCTTTCCTATTTTAACGCCAAGGTCTTTGGCATAAACTTCTGATATACTACTCATATAATTTGTGATGTGTTTTGTCTATTCCGTTATGATGATAATTGGAAAATTTTTGAGTGCTATGGGATGGGAAAAACGCTAATTCGAAAAATCCTTCATGATCCCCAACTCCTTCTAAAAAGTGAGGATTATCTATTTTTTCGGAATATGGCAAAACTTTGTGAACCTTAGGATTATCTTCTATATAAGGAAAGAATGTGGGCATTGTGAAAACATAAATATCATGATCTTCATAAAGGTCTTGTAAGCTATCAATCAAAGAGTTGACTGCTAACAGATCTATAGCCGACTGAGGTGCGACAATAGCGATTCGCTTACCTTTATCTAATAAGTCTTTTAAATCTACGCCTTTTTCGTCTTTATCCCAATCGAAGTCGTAATCTATATCGGGCATTTCGTCTATAATTTTTTCTAATTTTCTGCCGACTGATTCTGTGGAATAATTTTCAATAGTCCAGTCTCTTGCTTTTTTGCCCATTTCAAGTTTTTTGTGTGGTTTTAGATTATAAACTTTTTTAAGTTGTTTGGCTATACTAGATGGGTATGTTGAAGCTTTAATGAACTGAGTGCCTGGCTCTCTATATTCTGACCAATCAAGAGGAAAACTACCGCATTCAGGGCCAGAAGAGTCTTCTCCACAAGAATAGTCTGTAACCAAGGTTACAAGTTCGGCCATTTTTGCTTCAAAGATTGGTATTTCCATGCCTCCGCTAGTGAATGGATGGCAGTAAACATCCATAATGTTATAAATTTCATTCAATTGAGATTCGTCTACTCCAGATCTAGTATTTGTAGTATTAAAAGTCTTTTCTTCTCCGCAAAATGGGCAGGTTTTTTCTTGGCCGCAGAAAGGAGCTATTGCATAATTATTGCAAGAAGAACAAAAATAAGTAGTTAAAATATCATCATTATTTATATTTTTTTCCTTTAAAAGTCTTGGAATATCCCATCCTTCACCCCAATGCGTATGAAGAAGCAATTTAGCGTTGGGACAATCTTTTTTAAATATTTTAAACCCCTCTAACAGATTAGGTACGCTTTTTCTAAGCTGATTCCGAAATACGAAGCCAATTATAAATTCATCGGACAAATTAAACTTATTTCTAAGTTCTTTGCGGCGTGTTTGGCTATGTCTGAAAAAATCTTCGGTGTTAACGGTGCCGTGAAGGGTATCGACATGATTTTGCCCCAATTCTTTCATATCTTTTTCTGCGAAAGATGCCCAGACGTAGAAGTTTTTAGTTTTAGGCGCTGCTTCTAAGGCTTGAGGTAGTATTGGTTGACTGTCGAGAGTCGTCCAGATCATATTATTGATTTTATCCCACCAAGGTTTTTCCCAATAATTAGCAAAAGCCCAAATGTCTTCACACCCTATATAAACGTCTGGCTTATATTCTTTTATTGCCTGATCGATGGCGAAGTTGCCATACCCAGCCATTCTGGCTTTTTGTGGATCGGAATTCATTTCCTTTAGTAAGGAAGGGCTATTTGGCAAAGAGCCTTGCGCATCCCAAGGCCTTGATAGGAGAGATGGATCGCCCCACCGCATTCCATTTGCGAATTCAACAATTTTATATTTATTAGTTTTATGCAAATAACGCAGAATATTTTTTGCATTTTTACCGAATCCAGTAAAAGCTTTAGCTGAATTAGAGTGAAAAAGAATCTTTTTCATTAATAATTAAAGTATTTAAATAAGAAAAGATCAAACAAGCCCTTGAGTGTTCTAGCTTCTGCTATTTCCACACCCATTCCAAATTTTAACGTAGAATTCTTAACTACACTAAAAGAAAAAGCTTTCTGACCATTCTTCTTTGTATAGGGTTTAAATGATATTTGAGTTTTGTCATCATTATAGCTGTGATAAGCTGAGAACTCTACATAATTTTCGATTGCGTTTAGCATGCCGCCAATTTCATTTTCCCCCAACTTGAAATAAATATTTTTTTCTGGGTCTTTGGCGTTTGCGCTGAAAGATCCTGTTCTCTTTTGACTATTCCAGCTAGCCTGCTTAATTGACTGTACTAAAAATGAAGGTTTTTGATTATTTCCTTCCTTGTCTTTCTCGACAATTTTAAAAGAAAATGCGCACCCAGAATTAAAAGAATTTGGCTTATAAATATCGTGTTGCTTGTGACTCATGCAGGATTATAATATAATAAATGTAATATTCTATTATTTTATATGAGCTAATCCGCAGGTTCGTACTCTTCTATTCCTGGGTTTGAATAGTCTCCCTCAACCTCTTCTTCATCAACTTCACCTGCAATTATTTTTAACTTGTCTATATCGTAAGTTTCAACGGTTTGAATGCACGTATAAAACAATTTATCAAAACTTTTTATATAATTGGCAAAATACTTTTCAACGGTCGGTCTAAGATTGTTATACAATTCAATATACCTTATTAAATCCGATGATTTATAAAAAGCGCCATAAGCATTAAAATGAAAAAGTGCTCTATGAAATATATCTTGAAAGAGAAGAAGTTGATTTGTTTCTTTTTTCTCTTCATACTTGCTTAAAAAATCTTCAAGCGAAAGATCGTTAACCAAATTAGAAAAAGAATGGTATCTCTCTAAAAATAAACTGACATCTTTACGTGATTTAAATAAGTACAGGTTATTGATAACTTTAAGTAGGCTATAATAAATGTCCGCCCTGTGGGAGTGTTCAAAATTAATAAACTTTATATATTCTGATTGGTATAAAATGTTACTCTTTTTAAGGTTAGAGTGACATAAGACAGTTATATCTTCAGAATATCTTTCCTGAAAAATGTTTTTAAGTGTTGAGAAAATGTTTTTAGCATCATCTAAGTTTAGGTCTACTAAGTTTTCAAAAATAGCTTTCTCTTTATCGTCCGAGGTTTCAAAAAGTTCTAAGATTGATTCGTTTTGGATAAATTTGTCTTCAAAAGACAGTAGCTCCGAAGAATTAGATTCATGCATGAAGTCTAAATTGCATACAAAAGTACCGATATTATACATAAGGTCGTCTATGCCAAAGAAATCAAAATTTTCTCCGTTTTCCCAGCTGAAAAGAAGAAATTCAATTCCAGAATCTTTGTCATTTGTATAATTTATAATTTCAGGTGATATTAAATCACTTACGGCATCTAGAGCTTTTTTTTCGGTGGAAAGCTTTCCGTTATCTGGATCTAAACTAATTTTTAATAGATATTTTTTATTTTCGCTTAGAAAAGAATAACTTTCATAGAAAAAATTTGAATTGATCAATTCTATTGTGCTTTCGGCTTGTTCAATATCTGAGAGTATATCTTTAAGGTACGATCTGATCAGCTCCGCTTCAAATTCTGAAATTTCCGAATCTCTTTGATCTGGTTTAATGTCAATTGTGAACAAATTGCCCAGATATACTTCCTTTCCTTTAGTGCTCATAGATAGATTATATTACACAAAAAAGGCGGTATTTCTACCGCCCTAGTTGATTAGATACTGACTGTACCCATTTTGAGTCCAGTTAGACTGGTTTTAGCGAACTTTCGCTTAACCCCAGCGTTTCGGTCGTGAATAGTCACGTAACTAGGGGTCTCATTAACGAACTGAGCATTATAACTAGCTCCGTCCTTTGTCCGAAGGCCGAAGAATCGGCCTCCGCTTTGCTTCATTGTTTTTACGATACGATTTGTTTTTCTCATAATTAATTATTAAAATCCTATTTTACCTGATAATGGAATATTATTGTTTTCTCTAACATTCTCTTTGGAAGTGTTTAATTTATATGCAAATATATCATATATTATTTCAATGTCAACAGGAAAAACTTTATTTTCTAGACTTTTTCCCCATTTTTCTATGATTTTAGAGTAAGCCTTCTGAAACTTGGCGTGTTGTGGGCTTTCTTGAAATTCAGAATCCATTAGCTTGTTCTCCATATTTTTGGCTTTTTGCGGACGAACGAAATTTATTTTTTTGGTTCTAGCCCCAGATTCGTCTAAAATATCAAAAGCTTTGTCTGGAAATTTTTTATT
>TARA_R110001606_G_scaffold201786_1_pt1 | contig 16271 bp, 13 predicted proteins | sample TARA_R110001606 | Tara Oceans TARA_R110001606 (sample SAMEA4398315) | marine metagenome | biome: Polar Biome; feature: [SRF] surface water layer (ENVO:00010504); material: water (ENVO:00002006), including particulate matter (ENVO:01000060) such as... | depth 5 m | reverse complement strand
CAAGCTCGGCAATGACTCTTGACCTTTTCTTTTGCTATCTCCCATTTATCTTTAAGGTATTCGGGGCAAACTTCGTCGATGGTCATGCCGCCACAACGAAACTCAGCATAGTCTATACCCGCTGAGTCCCGAGATGAGGAGTATGACCAAGTTTTAGTGAGTTTTGGATAGCTATCTGAATGTATTTTTCCGTTGGCAAAGATAATATCTTTATTCTCTACTGTAATCGCCTGAAATAACATCTTTTATACTTGGCTCGCTGTCTTTTGGTTCTCGTGCATTTAGTAAGCGTCTAGCTTTCTCATTATTACCTTTAACATACTCTGTGCCAATGGTCAAGTTTATTTTTATCTGGTCTGTTATTACCTTATTCAAAAAACTCAGAGCATATGGAAATCCTAGTGCCTCTTTTCTTGCCATTGTTTCCTCTATGATAGCACTTCTTGATGTGTCTGTCAATTCCATTCCGGTTTCATGCACTTTCATCAAAAAATAAAAATCTAATATGTCTTGTTCCCCATATTTATCAAATATTTCTCTTATTCCGGTTTTGTTTCTTAGCTTATTTCTGGTGATTGTCTTGCGAATTTCTTTAGTAGTTCCAATATCACCTCGTGTATAGACATGGGCAGCTTTACTGTTATAAGGTCTAGAGCTAACGTAGTTGTTGTAAAAAGCTATTATATTGTTCATCATCATTTTAATATCCGTCACATAGGCTTTTCTATAATAGCTAGAAAACAAATTGTCTTTGTTCAAGCCTTCCTGATAGTTCTTCATATATTCTCGCATTTTAGGAGAGCTTATGTCTGCTACCAATCTCCATGGTGCATTTTTGTCTACTAGAAATCCATGATTTTTTGCTGAAGATATGAAAAATGAAAAATCATTTTTTATTAAAAAATCTTTATATTTTTTCGTATCGTCTGAAAACCCAGAAGGTTGTAAATCAATAAATAGACCGCACACGTTAGCTGGGCACCTCTTTGAACCGATGAATCCTGAGAAAGTGAGCGGGTTGCCTTGACCGGCTTTACTGAAGTAATCTCTAAGGTGTCCGAGAAAATCTGAAAAGTTGCTTATCGTACAATGTAGTCCAAGTGGCTGCAAATAATTCAAAACAAAGACTTGAAAAAGGCTGTTGATGTATTTTTGATACAAGTCGTCTGGGCTTATGTATGCCTGTGCTACTGGTAGGCTTGATAATGGAAAATCTTTGTTTATGCTTCTCGAATTTAGCGCTTTAGTATAGTGCTTTTGCAGGTCTTCAAAGGCATCAACAACAAAATTTATTGCAAAAAATGTTGCGTTTTTGTTTTCTGTGGGGATTTGCTTTAAGTTTTCTTCCAATATGTATATTGGATTTGCTCCTAAATCGTATCGACCAAAATAGGGCTTATCATACCACATGTCAATTGGAAAAGGTTCAAACTCGAACCCTCTTTTATGCACTCCATAATCAGGAGGCAACTCTGGATATGCGGCATCTTTGTAAAGAAACCTTCTCTTATAAACATCAAAAGTATTGTCCCCGTTCTTTCCGAAGGGTGCAATAGCTCTTGTTGATGACGGTTTTCTATCTCTTCCCATTACTTATCTCCATTTACATCATTGACATGTCAATGTTCTCCCACGACTCTTCTACCGCCGGTTCTAGTGGCAGTTTCTTTATCGGCTTCGTTGCCGGTCTATCAGAGAATCGTGGAGATTCCCATATCGCTTCAATCTCAGTGCTAAACCCATCACGGCTAATTTCTCCACCGACTTTCGTTACAGTATAATAGCCACCAAGACCAAGATCGGTCGCAATCCTATCTGCAACTTGTGGGTCAGTGCCTCCAGCCAGTGTTGGATCGAGATAAAATGTTTGTCCGGGTCTAAACAGAGAGTTCCCAACCATTGTGATCCCTACTTTGTAATTTTGCCTCAAGTGCCGCAAATTACATTGCTGACTCAATAAACGAGACGCATCGAGTGACGGATCATCTATTTTAGAAAAAGTTACTTTTTTTACAAGACCATTGTTTGAGCCAACGTGCAAGTGGTATATGTCCTTTTCGGCATCGCTTTCTACTTGTCCAGATAATTGTGATGACCCAAAGCTATAACAATATATGTAAACATACTGATCTATCTTGCTTACGTCCTTATACTGTAATCCTTCTCTGACTTGTATGCTAGCCCCTGCTACTCTTTGACCTACAGGGACCGCTGATTTCCCTCCGGTCTTTGCCAACTCCAATGGCACCATTGAAATGTTTGGCTCGGGTAGAGGAATCGCCGTGTCTGTAAAACAATTTTCTCCCAAAGCTGCATGAATAAGGTGCTTTATTGTATCTTTTACAAAATCCTCCAAAAGATATGATCCTCTGTTCTGACCAACGACTTGCAAGTTGTACCATTCAACAAATTTCTTAAGAGATATTGGAATATCCGCTAAATTAGTTATTGTTCTTTGACTGCCATCTCCCGGCTTTGCTTTTGGATTTGCATATTCAATCGGACCCAGCATCGGCTTTACATGTTTTGCATCTTTGTTGTTGTTAAAAACGCTAAAAGCTATGTTTAGCAAATCGCCATAATAAATATAATTCACTCTAGTTGCTCCAGCGACTTTCTTTTCTGATTGATTGGCTGCTGAGTATTCGCTCAAATTTTCCGTAAATCCATCTAAGTCGTCTGACTCAAGAAAAACGGTACCCTCTTTTTTTAGACTTTCCGGATTTGCTTTCTGGGGGTTGTCCTTATCGATGGGTATAGAGGAGTGGGTTCCTGCTTGACCGGTGAGTCTTTCCCAACGCTCTGCAAGGCTTATAAACTCAAACCCAAAAGCGGAACCACCACTTCCAGCGTCTATTCCGTCCCTTAGCGCATCTAACTGCTCTTCAGAAGTTCCTTCATAATAATCGCCTGTGACAGGAGCGGGAGGAACTGGTACTTGATCGACTTCTTCACCCGAGATTTCTTTCAAGTGATTTTCAACATCTTCTTTGGTTAGGTCAACAAAATATACTTTTCCTGAATTGTATATATCTTCTAGCAATCTCTTGTAAACAAATACTTTATCATTTTTGTCTTGTTTTTCTCTAGCATCGGAGGCATCTGTCTGGGCTTTATCCCGTTCTTTCTCTAAGCCTGTGATGCGGGCGTCGATCTCTTCCTGTCCCTGTTGCGTGCCTGCTTGCTCCCTTCGCTGTTTTTCTTGCTCGATTAGCTCTGACCTGTTTTGTGCGACTTTTTCTTTTCCATCAATATTGGGGTCCCTTTCTCTGTCTCCAACAAAAAGTATATCAGATTTAGGACCCCCCATAACTCCCTCAGAAAAAGCTTGATATCGACACTTTAGTTCAACTGTGCCATCTTGTTTGAAGTCAAATTCATGCTTAACCAAAGACAATATTAAAGTTGTTCTACTTTTTTCAATCACCTCTTTTAGTTCACTATCTATTATGGATTGATCTGTATATTGTGGCACAGCATAACCATACACTAATTTTATCTGAAAGTTGCTTGGATCGAAAAGTCTAGAGTAATCAATTGGAGAACCTTCCGCACAAGTTGGTGGGGATTGATCGGTATCTCCCGCTGGTAAGCTTACTAGATCAATTAGAGCAGGCTGATTTCCTTCTCTCTGGACTAACATTTCTAAATTTTGAAAAACAAATGTTATGCTTATATCTTGGACATTTCCAGCGACCAAAGCAGTACCACCTGTCTCGGAACCTCCTTGCAGATCATAAGTTACACTTTTTATTCCTATGCCATCTCCTCTTCCAACCCTTGTCTGTGTTATGCCCTCTATTGATTCTTTTGACATAACTGTATTAAATTTTATCTCTGCTGTCTCTTTATTAGCTCCATGTTGCCCTTTGAACAACCTTATAAGTGGAACCAGAGCAGAGTTTTCAACCGGTGTCAGACCGAGAAGACGAGGGGCGATCTTCTTTAGTGTAACAAGCTGGTTTATCACATCCGTTGGATTACCTTCAATAATCGCCAGATTTTCATATACACTTTGCTCATTCTGGCTTGCGAAAGACGCAATATTCCATGTTAGATAGCATTGCTCTTTGAATGGCAACTTTCCTGATGTTTTATTTTCTGCCATATTTAACCTCTTCTATACGTCATAAAAATTCAATAATTTATCCAAAGGGGTGGGTATAGATATCGTATCTCCTAATTTTAGATGAGCCTCAGTTGGCTTTTTATTGAACCAAGCTAAAACCCACCAATATTTTGAATTGCCATAATACTTATAAGCTAGTTTATAATATCTGTCACCTTGCGTCCAAATATGTGTTTGAATTGTTAATTGTCTGATTTGTTCTTTTGTTGGATATGTGAGAGTCGCAGTTCGATACTGTCGGATAAACTTTACATTCCTATCTCTAAAGGTGTTCTTATATAGTCTGTTGTTATTCACAGAAGTTAGTCTATTGTTATATCTACTAGCCATTTTTTATTCTCCAATCGGTGTTTGAAATATTTCACCGCCTGATGTTGGGAAGTCTGGGTTTGAATAGCCGCCCTCCAACATGTTATCACTAGTGGCTCCTCCGATTAGGTCTTCAGGTCCAGCCATCGATTGCCCAAGGGGCGCATCGTTTGGGTCCATCGTTGTGAAAGGGGCATCAGGAGATGAAATGCCCCCCAAGTCTCCTTCAACAACGAAAGGATCTTCCACTCCCTCGGTGTAAGGGAAATTTTGATTTCCCATCCAACCGTTCGCTTGCCATCCTATTTGTTCTGTATGCAAAACAGTCATTTTAAGGTCTAAATTGTACTGTTTTGGCAATATTTTTGGTCCATCTTCTATAACCCCTGCCTCCATATTAGGAGTGAATGAAACGCCCTCGATGGCAACAACAAGACCGCTTGTTTGAACGCCTCCAATTTGTCCACCAGAAGTTACCCAGTTTGCAAATTTTATTTTGTGCAATGGCGCTGTAGATATAGTTGTGGCGCTGTTGCGTTCTGAGTAACCCGGATACATAGAGGACATTAGCCGTGACAGGCTTTGAAAATTTTGCTGTGCTTCCTCCGCACTGGCTGCCGGAACTTCTAAAGTCATTGCTATTTTTCTATTTACGCCTTGAAAAGTCATTATAGGGTCTATTCTCCCATAAATTTCTTCAGAGTTATAGTTTGATGTTAGTGTATCGCTAAAGCTCCCGAGTATAGCTTTGAATTTCACTTCAACGCCGCTGTGCAACCCTAAGATGTGAACATAATAATCGTTTCTATTTGCGTAACCCAATGCTGCCATTGTCTATCTCCTGTGTCTAGGTTTTTAGAACTTTCACGCTCTGCTTGTTATTCAATGTGTCTATCATTACTTTACCCAATTGTCTCTCATTTATTTGAAGTATGACTGGAACTTGGGTAGCTTGCTGTCCCGCAGGTGCTGGTACTGCGCCTGCGGCTAAGGTCTTGATTGCCTCTGTGAGTGCAGTTATGAGACCGCCGCTATCCTCATTGAGAGTTCCAGCGCCAATACTAGCCATAGCTGCCACGGGATTTGTTATAGCCGTCGCCATTGTTGGAACCGTAGCTAAGATATCAGAGGCTGTTTCTACTCTGTCATCCAACTCCTTAGTTTGTGCTGCTGTAACAACCATTTCTTGCGAGTGCAAATACGCCATGCCATCGCCCTCAATATCTGCCCCGTTTTCCAGCATTGGTATAAGAGGGATGTTTATCCCAAAATTTTCTCCACCAATGAGCGGTACCCAATCTGGTACTGTGAAGCTTATTGAATTCAAAGCCCCGATCATGAAGTTTATGCCTGAAATGAAAAGGTTTAGAAACCCTTTAAATGCATCGCCTATGAGTGTAAAGACATTCATAATTCCATCTCCAAGACTAACAAAGAAATCACCCAATGATGTTAATGCGCCCGTAAACCAAGAAACTAAAAATTCCCAATTATCGTATATCAAATAGGCTACTGCGGCAATGGCAGCGGCAATGGCAATAAACTTTGCTGCAAATACAATAGCCGGAAGAAAAGGGAGCATAAAGAGATATGCTGCCTTCGTGGCGGCAGCAAGACCAAAAACAACGTCATATAGTAGAGACGCTCCAAAGAATATTGCACTACTAGCAGCAGTGGCAAGCCCACCGGCAACCGACGTTAGCATAGTAAGAGCAAATCGACCGGCTGCCATTATACCTGCACCTAAAGGTGCAATAACGTTTTTGTATATGCTGATTGAAAACATCTTCATGCTTTGTAGTAATCCAGCAGAAAAAGCTTCACCCATAGTAAGTCCTAGAGTGAGTGCCTGATACGTTGTGTAGATAAGAGCGCCACTAATCAAAAACAGAGCAGCCGTAACATTGTCACCAAACTTTTGCCCAAGCCCAGTCAATTCACCCATTTTTGTTCCAACGATACTGAGACCATTGAACAACATATTTACTGGCGTCAGCAATAAAACTAACAATTCCAGTAGGCTGGAGATAACGGATATTAATGGCAGCACCGCAACAGCCAATGATTCAACTATTAGCTTAAGCTTTTCTCCTATTGATGTTGCAGCACTTGTTGCCTTGCTTAGATCACCTGCTTCTCCGGTTAGTTTAGCCATTTGTGCTTCAAACTCAGCGCCTGATGTGTTGAACAGCTTATTAGCATCAGCCATGTTTGTTATACCAGCAGCGTTAGCAATCGCCTGCTGCTTGAACCTGTCCATAGATCCAAAAGATTGCCCAGTGGCATCAATGGATTGCTTTATCAACATAATTCTTTCTGATTCTGTAGCATTCAGCATCTGCACAGTATTCAGTGTTGAGCCTAAAATAGCATTGAGTCTTGATGTCTTTTCGGCTGCGCCTTCAATTGTGTCAAAGCCTTTTGCAACACCCAAAAGCGTGTTCATTTCAACACCAGCAGCTTTTGACATAGCAGATAACTCCTTGAAGACCTCAATTCCTTTAGGTCCATGCTTTGCTAGTTCAGCCATCGACGAAGTAAAATCAGAGCCAAGTTGGCTTAGGGGCACTTGCAATTGTTGCGACACACCTAGAAGATCTAGCGATATCGCCTGTGCCTCTGTAGCCGACATGCCAAAGCCTTTCATTGCAAGGTCGGTTATTTGACCAAAGTCTTTTGTTGCCAACCCTGCCCTTTCCATTGCCGCCGATAATATTAACACCTCCGCTGCGGCTTCACCTGTCATCTGCGAGAAAGAGGACATCGATGTATAAAGCTCTCCAGCAACAGCAACAGTTTCTGACATGCTTACACCAAATTGTTTGGCACCAAGTGATGCTTCAAAAATAACATTATTGAAATCTCCGCCGGCTGCTGTCATTTTGTTGAAATTAGCCAATGCTTGATCGGTTGCTACAACCATCATAATTGTGCTTTCTACAACTTTGGCAGCTAAAGAGGCAATAACGTTTATAGGGATGACCATGGATTTGAAACTAGTTGTCATTGAGGCACCGACAGCGCTCATAGATGCGCCAAAGCTTTTGCCCTCATTCATACCTTTCTGAATTAACCCAATCACTCCCGCTTGTTGCTCTTTGATCCCTGTGAAACTCGTTATAAGAGTATCAGTAACGCCTTTATATTCCTTTTGCTTCGCTATCTGTTCGTTAGTGAGAGCAATTATTCTTTCCTGTTCTTTTATTTGTTCTCTTATTCCTGCTATCAATTCATCTGCAAGCACAATTAGTTCTCGGTTGTCTTCCACACCTTCTCTCATAAGGGTGCGTCTTTCATCAAGGAGATCATTTAGAAACTTTTGATGTTCTTCTACTTTGTTATTGATATCCCCAATAATCCCATCAAACTCCAACATTTGATTTTGGAATTCTGTCAAACGAACGTTCTGAACTTCCTTTAGCTGGGTTTCTAACTTAAGGAGGGCTTCACTGCGCTTTTGGTCCAATTTGCCAAGTTGCTGCAAATCATTCTTATAGCTGTCTAAGAGGCTTTGTGCTCTTTGTATTTCTTCAGGTGTCAATTTTTAGCCCTCATTAATGAGTTTATTTGAAGGGCCACTTTATGCCAGTGACTCTTTCAAATTTTGAGACGGCATTCTTTAGGTTGGATTTAGATCGATAGGTGTTTGGGTTGTTTAGACCATGCTCGTTATAAGCCTCGATATATTTCTTTTCTTTTTGCATGGCGTTAGCGAATGATCTTACTTCTGCTGGGTTTCCTTTGATGTTTACGTTTGGGGGTATAATATTACCTCCAAACATACTACCAAGAATCATTTTGACAGCCCCACCAAACATGGCAAGCCAACTTTCGTTGATCTCGTTGCGTCTATTGACGCCAAGATCTACCTCAACGGAAACGATGTCCTGCTCATCACTCATGTAACCACCCTCCAAAGAATGCACAAACTCTATATAAATAGTAATTTTGAAAAAATGTTTGTGCTATCATCAACGCTTGGAACTACTTTGTGCTTTTTCCATAGCTTCTTTTTCTTTTTCCATTTGGTCATTTAGCTTGTGAAGAAACCAATTGCGTAATTTCACTGGTAGATTGTAGGCTTCAATGAAACTCCATCCACCATAATATTTTAAATAGAAGAACTGTTCATAAACGTTCTCTATATAGTTATCGTTGAGGCCAAAAAAAGTCAGAGGTAAACGGCACCTCCATTTCTTGCTCATATCCGCAAGACTGGCACTCGTATTCATGTTTTAGGTCGACATTCGGCATTTTTCTCGCATACACATCGCGAAGATAGCGAGCATCTGATGCGGGTAGTGATTTGATAAACATACTAACCAAAGGTTGTTCTGCTTGCCCCTCAATATCAACAATAGCCATTTTAAGTTGGTCTGAAAGGGTCGATTCGGGCTGTTTATTTTTCTTTTTCCTGACCGTAAGTTGAGCCAAAGATTTTTCTGCGGTCCCATCTAACAACTTCATCCTGACAGCGATATTGCCTCGGGGAGTTGTTGCGATAAATGTGCCGTCGTCTTGGTCTTCTACACCTTCAACCTCCTCGCCCTCTTTCATAGACCCTTCCTCTAGGTCAAATTCAACATTAGAGGATGTCTCGCACTGTGGGCAAGATATTTTTGTTTGATAAGAAGAACCATATCCAGTCACTCTTGCCGCTACAATCAGTGCGTTCTTGTCGCCGGTCAAAAGAGAGTTTACATTGATAGATTTGTCAACAATCATGTTTTGTAATAACCTGTCAATTGCGATACCTTTTTTCAAAAGAGACTTTGAAGTTAGAATATCTTCATCTTTAGCGGTCATAAAACGGATCTCGACTGAATCTTTGCCGTGAAGAGGGTGATTCTCACTATAATACAAGCCTTTTGAAGGCAGGTCAACAATTTCAGTTGGAGTTGTAAAGGAGAGAGTAGGCTTTGATGCCTCTTGCTCTTGTTGTGGCTCTATTGCCTCGATAGGGGGAACTTCGCCCTGCGGGGCAGGGCTTCCCATTCTTTCTTCGTTGTTTCGTCCAAACATTTTTACCTCTTAGTTAAGTTTCGTTTGTATTGTAACATGCCTGTTATTGTAAGTTAATAAAGTCTGCAAAGTCATATCTGATTGTGACACTGCATTCGAGCATTTCTTCACCATTATAGTCATAGTCGCCCCATGAGATATTAGTAAAGAATGCGTTTGTCAACTCCCAATAAGCCACGGTTCTTAGCTCTGTGCCGAGTTTACCCTTTACACCAAGCTGGTTGATTTTTACATTACCCACTCCCACTGATGTTGCGGCATTTTTTGTAAAGCCGAACACACCGCCGTTGAGGGCATCTGGCTGTTCATACCCAGATTTGAGCAACTTGTTGTAGAGGCGGTCAGTTGTGTCGTCTGGACCTCCCGGATCAACGAAAGAGATATCGATTGGATCCCATTCTGCTCTTCCGGGGTAATAAAACGTGTGATTCAAAAACTTGTGTGGCGTCTCTGAAATCTTGACCGCTGGGTTTTTTACTTTTGTGACCACATACGTTGGGTCATTATTTATGTTCACGGTAAATCTATATTTTCTCTTAGGCTCTAAACTTGCATCTGACCAAAAACTAGACATTGGTTGATCCTCCTATATTATCTGTGTATTATAAGTAGTGGGGGGCACTAAAACCCCCCACCGCTTTTTTTATTAATCCTCGAACGAAGCTCCACTATTTGTGATATTGAAATCAATTGCAATGTATTCGATTGCTTTAGTTGGCTTCAAGAAGATCTTTGCGTATACGATATTTCTATCGATAAGTTCTGGTGTCGTAGTTGTCTCATCCAAAACAACTTTGAAGTCATCAAGACCGAATCTGTTTTTCACCGTGTTCAAGAATGGTTTTACTTTAGAAACAAAACCGTTCCACGTTTGCTCGACATTTGGCTCGAAAAGAACGTCGGTAGCCATTCTAGAGATTTCTTTCTTGACATAGTTCATCAATCTTCTCACATTGATTCTGTCCAGAGCAGAAGGTGTGACTTGAAGGGTCTTTTGACCGAATACCACAATTCCTTCATTCGGGAAGTTAGCGATTGGGTTGATGTTTGCCTCGTAAAGGTTATCCCTTTCTTTAGAAGTCAATCTCTGACTTGTTCCAACAACAGGTAATCCTGCATCTCCGTTAGAAAGTCCACCTCTGTTGAATCCAGCAGGTGCGAACCAAAGTTCATCTTTTCTCTCCGTAGTAGCAAAAACACCAATGGCTGCCACTGAAGGCGGAACCCAAATAAGTGCGCCTTTCTCTGGGTCTCTAATTTGAACCCATGGGTAATAAGCACATGCGTAGCTGCTATTTTCTTGAAGGTTCTGAAGATTTGTGATAACACTATCTAAAGTACCCCTTCTGTCTTGCTCAGAACCAACAGCCTCAGTGTTTGGCTGGTATCCACCTTTGAGGTCAACAATTGCCAAAGCATCTGCTCTGTCTTCGCAAGTTCTAACAATTTTTGTAATCAAACCTTGGTTTGTGAGTCCCGGCATTGCTAACATGTTAGTGTCTACAACTTCTGGATCTGCAACCGACTCGATTGCCCTAGAAACAGAGTTGACAACATAATTTGTTGCTGATGAGTCTGAGAGGTCAATGCCACTATTTCTAAATGGCTCCATCTCTTTTACGTTAAGACCGTCATTCCCTCCGAAAAGTGGAAGTGTAAATTGGTCAAACCCTTTTCTGAGCATTGCACCGAAAGAGGAGCTTCCTCTGTAGGATGTTCCGCCTGCTCTGTTACCTTCACTCCAGTACATGATTGCAGGATCACTATCAACATTATTTTTCCCAGCAGACCCGGAAAGGTCATCAAGAGTAAAGATAAATGAGCTTGTTAGAGCACCTGTAGGTGTAATACCGAATTGACTATCGTACAAATCAGCAGGGAGGGCTCTACCTAAATCTAAATTATATTGTGCGTATGCTGAACTTCCGCTATTTTTTGAAGTTGTGTATCCAAAATAAGCCTTTATCGCAGAAGGTGCAGAGGTTGAGTCTGGTCTTGCTCTGTGACCCGGATGCACAAATGAGGCAGTAAAGGCGGTGGGGATTCCGCCGAACAAACCGAAACCTATTACACCTCCACCCTTTGGTCTTACGGGCACAGTTGTAAATGTGCCGGATGCATTGGATTGGTAAAGCCCCGGTTGACCGGCGGGTCCGGACAACGTTCCGGACAACAGAAAGAACTGCCTATATTTTGCAGGTCCGTAAAATCCTGCTGGTAAGAGCCTTTCATCAGTAAGCCCGCTGTCAACGTCGTCTTTCATTACAACACGGATATTCGATGACTGATTATTAAATCTACCATATTCGATATAACGACCATCTTTCTCGTCCCATTCAAGGTACTTATCACCAATTTTTCTTGCAATGTAGTTTTCAGATTGTGGATCTAAGTTACAACCTGAGTATCTTTCAATAAATTTCACAGACCCATCGGAGTCTTTTGCTAGTCTAACCACGACTGCGAACGTTCCATATGGATTATCGTCTGTGGTCGATTGGCGCAAGTCCTCAATAGAAACTTTGAAATTCTGCCCTTCATAGAGACCTGCGTTTATTGTTTCAAAGTGAAATAAGCTCGGTGTCCTACTTGTGGAGACAGCAAATGTGCTTGTATCATTGCTTAGGTCCTGTGCGAATATAATCGGTGTTCTTGCAGATCTAAGCGGTTTGCGGTTGTCGGCACGAGAATTGTTACCAGCACTATTTTGTAGTGGAAGAATAATTCCATAAAGACCACCTGCTGGTTCACTGCCTTTTGAAGCAAGTTCATGACCTGCACCACCGTCAGTCAGCCAATTTTCATATGTCTCTCCAAGCCAATAGCTCGCGGTGAGGTTTGCGGAACCCACTGAACTGTTTGTCAGAGTGGGGTTGGTATTGAAGACCTTTCTAACAAACTTGTCACTAGCTTCATTGAAGTTGAACTCTGTTGTGTACGAAATCGTCGCCGAGGAGGCCTCATATACTTGCGCTTTGAAACCAAAATCCGTACCAGTGTTCTTTATGACGACACCTGCACTAGAGGTTGTGGCTGAACCACTAGCTAAAGTACCTGTTAGGCGAATATGACCATTCTCGCAATACCAAACGGCAGCGAGAGATCCAGTTCCATGTTGACCATTTGAACCAGATGCAAAAACATAAAGACCATATGCTCCACCAGTTGGATCGGCTCCCGTATAAGTCGTAGCTGCTGTATTCCACCCTGCTTTACCAGCAGTTGTAGCATCCGTACTTTCAGCACCAAGGAGACGAACAACATTTACTGGCGTACTATTTCTTAAATAAGCTTGAGCAGCGTAGGCAGCATAAGTTGGAGCGGTACGGTTACCGTTTCTCCAAACATCTTTACTGTCTCCGCCGGGAAGGGCTTCACCAAAGATATTGATAAATTCTGAATACGATTGGACCTTAACCGGTCGAAGGGCTGGTCCCTTATTCAGTCTACCAATGATGGTTGGTCCGATTGCATCGGATGCATTAGACAACGCGGAATTGTCAATCTCATTGATAAAAACTCCGGGGGATACAAACTTGAACTGCTTAACTGACATGTTGTTATTCTCCTTATTATGATAAGTGTATTAGTTACAATAATTTCTCTTATAATTAGTGTGCTAAACTACGAAAAACTCCAGTACAGTTTATTTTTATTTTTCTAACTATAGGGATCTTCTTCAGGTAAATCTGGATTCCAACCTTCTGGATACTTGCCTACGCCGGGATTGGTGGTTTTATCTGATGTGTGTTCTTCTACGGCGGTGAGGTCTGCTTGTGATATGTTTTGAGGAATATCACCAAATATTGACTCCTCTTTTGTGAATTTTACGTCTACAGCACTCTCTACAAATCTTATCCTAGGTCCGTCTTCGTTCTCTTCTGAACCTAGAATATAACCAAGGACATTTATGTCAAATTGGGTTTCGATGGTTCGTTCATCGGCTCCCATAGAGGAGAGGTTATTTTGCGGAGCAAAGCTTTCTTGTAAAAATGCTTCATATCTGTGTCCGTCTTTTGCAATAAAGAAAGAGTTTATACCAGCCCCTTTGTTTAGAAACGGCGCAACGACTTGATTCATTTGTTGTATGTATTGTGTTCTCACCGTAACTTGATATGTCATATACAAGTAAACTGGCATTGGAGCATAAGCGTACTGGTATACTGTCTTTTGGGGTCGTGAGGGAAAGTTTATTTGACCTTTACTTCTCTTTAGCCTTGCGCCTTCAAAATTTGAAGTCTTATCCTGCTTTATCCTTTTTTCAATAATAATTGAATTATTCGGAAAACCAACTGGTACATTACCATAAACACTTCCCTTTTTTGTCAGACTCTTTTGCATTGCCGTTCTTTCTAGAGTTAGGACTGGCAAAATAACGGTGCCATCTGAATCTCTGTATTCTTTGCTCTTTTTAGACTGGTATGCTCTTTCTCCGGAAACCCAAATGACTGGTAGGGGCTCAAACCCCTTATTACCAATGGCATATATGTTCATCTCGCGGATGTGGTTCAGCATAGCGCCATCGATTGTTTCAATGGACGACATCTTGATTGGAATATCTTCTTTGTACTTACTCATATTTTATTATGGGTACGAATTAGGGTTACCCACTGTGCCTCCTGCATCAAAAATGCTTTTTCTTGCCTTTATACATTCGGCAGAAATCTCTACTTTGTGGTCGTTTTGTCCAAAAAGCTCTTTTGGCTCGTTCAAAACAACTATTTCGTAATAACTCTGCCCGTATAAAATAAAATCACCTTCACGCACAAAGAGGTCTTGGTCTTCAGTTAGTCTTCTTTTATGAAAATGTATGTTTATACTGGGTCTTCTGTTTATTCCAAGGTGTGTGTTCTCCGTTTCATAGCCTTTCCACTCCACAAGGGCATAGACTCTTATTGGGGGCAAAAAAGTCTTGTTTATAGCCTCTCCATAGATTTCGTGGTAGTTTGTGTGTTCCAAACTTATAGAATAATACAGTATCTGCTGACCAATGACTCTTTCGATGAGTTCATCGTTGACTTGCTTAACAAAGTCTCGCTCCTTCTTACCCGTGAACAAAGGAGGAGGGGGCTGACTAGGTTGTGACCATTTGTTTTTTGTCATTTATTTACCCCACGAACACCGCAGCAGGTATTTGCTGCATGATCTTATTTGAGTTCTCAACAACCCCAGCACTATCTTCAGCCAACTGCTGATATGTGAGTTGGTTGAGGACTTCTTTCAGTTCATCCCTGAGCTTTTCTTGCTCTTGTTGTCCTTGACTAACCAAGTCACTACCGTTTAGCTGTATATCATTGCCCGGAATTGGAATTGTTGCAAATTTTGATCTAACCAGACCAAGCATTTCCTTTGCTACCGATAAAGCAAACCTTCTTATCCACTGCTTACCAATCGAATTGATGTTCTCATATGGTATGTTTTGAAATGGGAGAGTATTCATGTTATTTACACCGCCAATACCGGTATCTACGCCCGGATCGACTTCTGTGTATGGGTCGGAGTCCACTGAAAATTCTACCCAGAACTTAGTTGGTGAATAATTCTTTCTGGGAATTGGGAATATTCTCAATTGATTATTTTTTAGCTCATATGACCAGTGTGATATGCGAGTATATAACGCATCTTCATATGCCATTGCTTGGGCTTTATTTTGCCATGTTGGAACAATTTGAAAAGTAGAATCGTCTGCATATTGCCCATACGTTGACAAGTTACCTACAACGTTTATACCTCCATAGTATCCATAAAACCTCCACATGGCTGCTGCCGTCTTATAAAAGACTTTCCGTATTGTTACCCTCTTATCGCCTACTTTTCCAAAAAATGAGCTATCTGATCCGGTTGCACTGCTAGATATTATTGTTTGCAGATTATAGTCTTGCACACCATCTGCCATATCGAACGACGCAGAATAAATTGGCACCGTCCCTCCCATGCCCGTTTCAGTAGAAATGCCGTCAGCCACTGTTTTGGCGTATGCAAAATTGAATTTTGGATATTTTAATTCAACATTGGAACCAGATAAGCTGTGTCCACTCTCAATTTGCCCATCTTGATCAAAAGAAGCAGTGGTTGCACCCAAAAGATCTGACAAGACATTTTTTGCTTGGTGTGAATTTACGATATATGAGTATTCTAGAACTGCCTCTTCATAGGCTGAGTAGACTTGATATTCTGTTATTTCTAGGTCTAGTACATCACCACCCAATTTTTTATAGGTATATGCGACTTGATCTACAGCCCCCGAAAGAAAAGGGTTGGAAGAGTATATACCAAATGGCAAAGGATTTGTAGCCGAATTGACATTTGAGTGAGTGCCGGTAACCGGCAAAACAATAGCACTTGTTGTGCTAGTAGGTGTTAGTGTTGGGACAGACATGCATAAAATCCTCCATGTATAAATAGCTTGGCATTCAAGTAATAGAAATAAAAAAACCCTGCTTCCAACCGAAATCAGAAGCAGGGTCTTGTTTTTGTTACAGTTTAGCTAATTGTCTTAGTCAACAAGGTTGTGACAAATAACCAATCCGTACATATCAGGACGTACCATCTTCTTAGCATAGCGTGTCATGACACCCTTACGTGGCACAAAGTCTTCCGTACCAAAGATGGTAGGAGTGACTTGGAGCGGCACATATGGAGCGTACACGTATCCACTTTCTAAGAAGCTTCCACCCTTGCGTCCAACAAGGATAACGTTTCTGATGAAGTAAGGATCAACATAAATGTCAAACTTCTTACTAATCTGACCAACTTTTACAGCGCCTGCTGAACCTCTTGGAGTATCGGCAGTAACGCTTGCGCGGAAACC
>TARA_R110001606_G_scaffold165748_1_pt1 | contig 16285 bp, 15 predicted proteins | sample TARA_R110001606 | Tara Oceans TARA_R110001606 (sample SAMEA4398315) | marine metagenome | biome: Polar Biome; feature: [SRF] surface water layer (ENVO:00010504); material: water (ENVO:00002006), including particulate matter (ENVO:01000060) such as... | depth 5 m | reverse complement strand
GCTGCCGTTGCTGCGAACATTCCTTGAAATAAGAAATCTGTCCAGTAGGTGTAGCCTTCATTGTAAGCTAAATCTAAAGCACCTGCATCTGTAAGTGGTGATGATAATCCAAAACCAGCAAATCCAAAAACCCCTGCAGATCCTTCTGCAAACCCAGGGTACATTAAGTTGAATCCAACAAAGCAATACAGTAATAAGCCGATGGTGATTATAAAGATGTTTTTAAATAAAATATTTAAAGTGTTTTTTTGTCTTGTTAAACCAATTTCTAAAAATGCAAAACCTAAGTGCATAAAGAAAACTAGTGCTGTACAGATCATCATCCATACATTGTTTATTGTAAGTAATTCCATGATAAATTTTTAAGATATTTATTTTAAAGTTTGTCCGCCTTTTTCTCCGGTTCTAATTCTGTATGCTTCTTTAATGTCTATTACAAATATTTTTCCATCTCCAACATCACCAGTACTAGCAGATTTTAAAATAGCGTTTACTGTTATTTCTTCAAAATCATCATTAACAACAATAGATAAATGTCTTCTTTGTATGTCGCTTGTGCTATAGCTAACACCTCTATATACGTGTCCTTCTTTTTCGTTACCTAATCCAGTAACATCCCAGTAAGAGAAAAAAGTTACACCTACATCGTGTAGCGCCTCTTTTACGACTCTAAATTTTGACTTTCTTATAATTGCTTCAATTTTCTTCATTTGCTGTAAATTTTAGTTTTTAACATCCCAAAAGTAAATAATATTTTTAAAAGGTATGCAAAATAGGAGGGTGATGTTGTAAAAATTCACATAAAAAGAAAAGTACCCCATTAAAATTGGGATACTTTTAAAATAAATCGATTTTTTTATGAAATCTTGATATTGTTAATGTTCGTTTAGCCTAAAATCTGGGTATGCTTCCATTCCATGTTCGTGAATATCAAGTCCGTCTACTTCTTCTTCTTCAGAAACTCTTAAGCCCAATGTTTTCTTAAGAATGAATAAAATAATAAAAGAAGTTGTAATTGCCCATGCGGCAATTGCTAAGACACCTGTTGTTTGTACGCCTAATTGAGTGAAGCCTCCACCATAGAATAAGCCTCCATCGGTTGCGAAAAAACCTACAAGTATAGTACCAACAGCACCGCAAACTCCGTGAACAGAAACAGCGCCAACGGGGTCGTCAACTTTTAATTTTTTATCCACAAATTCTATGGCAACTACTACTAAAACTCCGCAAATAAGCCCAATTGCTGTAGCTCCAAAATTATCAACAGCTGTGCATCCTGCAGTAACTCCAACTAAACCTGCTAATACTCCGTTAAGTGTCATTGAGGCATCTGGTTTTCCGTATTTTATCCATGTGTAAAACATTGCAGAAAGTGCACCAGCAGCTCCGGCTAAGTTTGTAGTAATGATTACGTTTGAAACGGCGGTAACATTGTCTCCAGAAATTGCTAATTGAGATCCACCATTAAATCCGTACCAACCAAGCCAAAGAATAAATACTCCTAATGCTCCCAGTAAAATGCTGTGACCAGGTATTGCGTTTGACTTTCCATTGGTATATTTTCCAATTCTTGGGCCTACCATAATTGCAGCTACTAAAGCTGCCCAACCTCCTACAGAGTGTACAACGCTAGAACCAGCAAAGTCAATAAAGCCAAGTTTTGTTAACCAACCTTGACCTTGCCATACCCAATGACCTGAAATAGGATAAATTAGAACGGTCATTAAAAGAGAGAATATTAAGTAGGTTGTAAATTTAGTTCTTTCTGCAATAGCCCCTGAAACGATGGTTGCTGCAGTAGCGCAGAAAACTGTTTGAAAAAACAAATTATGTATTTGGCCAGCGTCATTAAAGAAAAGTGAAGGGGTTCCTATAAAGGTTCCAATATCGGCACCATACATCAGTGCGTAGCCTATAAGCCAAAATCCAACAGACCCAATGCAAAAGTCCATTAGGTTTTTCATGATAATATTTATGGTGTTTTTAGATCTGGTAAAACCAGTTTCTACCAAAGTGAATCCTGCTTGCATAAAGAAAACCAATGCGCCAGCAATTAAAATCCACATAATATCTAATACACCATTAATTTCGGTAATATTTTTTGCTATTTCTTCCATGATTAGAATATTTTATAAATGATTATTTAATTGAATTATCTTAAGGTTTCTCCGCCTTTTTCACCGGTTCTAATTCTGTAAGCTTCTAGAACGTCGCTTACAAAAATTTTTCCATCACCAATTTCTCCTGTTGAGGCGTAGTCGATAATTGTTTTTACGGTAATTTCTTCAAAGTCATCGTTTACAACTATGGCGAGATGCCTCCTCTGTATATCGCTGGTGCTATAGCTTACACCTCTGTAGATGTGGCTAGATTTCTCGTTCCCTAAGCCGGTAACGTCCCAATAAGAAAAGAAGTTGACGCCTACTTTGTGTAGCTCTTCTTTTACGATTCTAAACTTTGATTTTCTGATAATTGCTTCAATTTTTTTCATTATAAAATAAATTTGGTATAAATAATTAGGTTATTTCTTCTGTTTCTTGTGAATTTTAAAAAAAAATAATAGCCAAATAAAAATCACATAAATTGAATAATTTATGTGATTCTATAAAAAAAATATTAACTAAACTTTGTCTTTACTTGTCTCCAAGTTCTCTTTGTCTTTTACCTGGGTAGGCTAAAGATCCGTGTTCATGAATGTCAAGTCCTTCCACTTCTTCTTTTTCAGTAACTCTTAATCCCATTGTTTTTTTCATAATGAATAGCGAGATAAAAGATAATCCGATAGCCCATATTGCATACGATGCTACTCCGATTGCTTGAGCACTTAATTGTGCTACTCCACCACCATTAAATAAACCGATACCTGTATCTCCATCAATACCCCATAATCCAATGACTAAAGTACCCCATGCACCACAAACACCATGAACTGATATTGCGCCTACTGCATCGTCTATTTTTAATTTGTTCTCTATAAATTCTATAGAAAAAACAACAAGAAGACCACCTATTAAACCTGCTAAGATTGCGCCGCCTTCTCCAATATTACCACAACCTGCAGTGATACTAACAAGACCAGCAAGAGCTCCGTTTAATGTCATACCTAAATTTGGTTTTCCATTTTTAATCCAAGTAAGTAGTAAAGCACCTACGGCACCTGCTGCTGCTGCTAAATTTGTTACAAGTACCACTTGAGAAGCTGCTACAGCGTCATCGCCTCCCCAAGCTAATTGAGATCCACCATTAAAACCAAACCATCCTAACCATAGAATAAAAACCCCTAAGGTTGCATACATTTGATTATGTCCTGGCATTTCTACAGCTTTTCCGTTGATGAATTTACCAATTCTTGGTCCAACCATCCAGGCAGCTACTAGTGCAGCCCATCCACCCACAGAGTGAACAATAGAAGATCCTGCGAAGTCAATAAATTCTGCTGGCATCCAATCTGCATTTAAGAAACCACCATTCCATTCCCATCCACCAGCAATAGGGTAGATAAGTGCTGTCATAATGATACTAAAAATAGCATAGGTTGTATATTTTGTTCTTCCTGCGATTGCTCCAGACACGATAGTTGCTGCAGTTGCGGCAAATACGGTTTGAAAAAACAAATCTGCTGCTCCTTGAGAAAATACGAATCCTCCCCAGTGAAAGAATCCTCCTCCTTGGTCTTCTCCATACATTAAAGAGTAACCAATAAACCAGAAAGCGATAGATCCTACAGCGATATCTAAGAAATTTTTCATCGCTATGTTTACAGCATTCTTAGAATCTGTCATTCCAGATTCAACTAAGAAGAAACCAGCTTGCATAAAGAATACTAAAATACCTGCAATTAGCATCCAAAGCATCCCCATGTCTCCATTTATTTGTTCAACAGCCGTTGCTATTTCTGTTGAGGGGGCGTCTTGTAATAATGTTAAAAATAAACTCATAGTTATAAGGTTTTAGTTAGTAATAGGTGTGAGGTGTTTTCTTAGAAAGAATAAACAGCAGCCATCGTTAAAGTAGATGTACTTTTTTCTGTAGGAAAAGCTTCAATAATATAATCGTCAGAAGAATCAAATCTTAAGTCAGTTATAAATTTTAAGTTGCTTGTTAAGTTTACGTTAGAAGTTAAAGTGAAAGCAGTTACATTGCTGTCAACACCACTAGTTGTAGATGTAAAAAATTCTGGTCTTAATCCTAGTGCAAATTTCTCAGAGAAAGTATTTTGTAAGTACAATGCAACACCTTGGTATCCTTCATCAGCATCATTAGAGTTTGCATACGCTGCATTGATTCCAACATAAAAAGTATCAGTTAAATCAAAACCACCTGTATAATCTAAAAACATCCAGTCTTTAGCTCCTCCAGCGCCTACTGCACCTGAGATAAAGTTTAAATATTGACCTTTGTATCCAATTTGAGCACCTAATTGAGTGTCGTCTGTAAGGTTACCGTCAGCACTAGAAATTCCATGACCGTTTGTTACGGCTAACATGAATGATAAATCTTCAGAAACAGCGTAGTCTGCTTTTATCCCTGTATGAGAAAAAGGTCCTGCATTAAATAAATACGATACAGTATAGTTAAAGTTAGCTGTTGGGTTGATAACCTCATAACCTAAGAAGGTATTAAATTGACCTGCAGTTAATGTTAATTTGTCACTTACTTTGTAGTAAGCATATAATTGATTAATTGCTCCTGCCATGTTTGCATCATCTGCTCTAGGTCCAAATGCAATATCTGCAACAACTCCTGCTTTTCCTTGTTCGTAAGCAAATACGGTATTTGCAAATCCTAAACCAAAAGCGTTAGCGTTTTCAGGGCTAGCAATTAAGATTCCCGGAGTTCCTGCATTTTTTGTAAAATTAGTTGTTCCGTAAACATCTACAGTACCACTTAAAGTAAAAGTTCCTTTGTCTTCGTTTTCTTGAGCGTTTATTACTAAACTGCTTGCTACTAATAAAGTTAAAATAATTTTTTTCATAATTAATGTTCTTTAGTTGTTTTTGTTTTTTTGTTGTTTCAACGCTTCAAATGTAAATATTTAATTTAAAACAACAAGGGGGTGATTTTTCAAAAAGCACTAATTTTGACACTAGACCCTCAAAAAAATGGGGGTTAATTTACGATAAGTATATTTTTTAGTTTTTGAAGGGTATCAAATATTGACTATGTAAAAAAGAGATATGTAATTTTAGGATATTCATAAAAATGCACCTTTTTTGAAAAAAAATGTAATTATTGTATCTTCGGCCTATGAAATATGCACATTCTTACTTGGTTGATATACAGTTTTTAGGGTTTCGGTTTTCTGGTTGGCAAAAGCAAACAAATGCCAAAACAGTACATCAAATGGTAGATAAAACATTGGGTTTTGTTTTTGAAGATGTTGTTTTTAAGACCATTGGTATTGGTAGAACGGATGCTAAGGTTTCTGCGAATTCGTACTATGTGCAATTATTTACAGATACATTCGTAAACGAAGTTTCTTTTCTAAAGTCTATAAATTCTAATTTTTCCTCGGATTTTAAAGCGATTTCTATTCAAAAAGTAGGAACTAACTTTAATATTATCAAAGCTTCTAAGTTGAAAGAGTATCATTATTACTTTTCTTTTGGCGCTAAAAACCATCCTTTTGCGGCTCCTTTTATTGTAAATATTGATGAGAACCTAGATATTGATCAAATGATGAAAGGAGCAAAATTGTTTGAAGGTGAACATTTTTTTCATAAATATTGTACAAAGCCTTCTGATAAAACTATTTTTAAAAGAACCATTGCATCTTGCGAACTTGTGGAAAACGATATTTTAACGGCTAATTTTTTTCCCGAAACGTCTTATGTGGTAAAGATCAAAGGAAAAGGTTTTTTGCGATATCAAATTCGATTGATGGTGGCAACACTTTTTGAATTGGGAAAAGGAAATCTCGATTTGGCGTTTATCAAAGCTTCTTTAAAGGAAGATAATGATCAAAAATCATTACGAAATATTGCGCCGGCTTCTGGGTTACAATTGTTTGATGTTGAGCTAGATTTATAATTAAAGTTTAAAAAAGACTCACAGGTTTTTAAAACGGGTGAGGTCTGAATAGTATAAAAATAAGCTTTTGAGGTTTTTAAAATCGTAAAGATTTGTGTTTATAAAAAAAATACAATTAGTTTGTTCGTATTTGCGTGAGCGATAGGAATGGTATCCTTTTTTTGAAGTATGAAAAAAAAGATATAATGGATAGCGCGTTTTTTGCTTTTTTGCAAAAACATGCCCAAAAGAAAAATCCACCTTATAAAAGATGGATTTTTTATACCTTATATATAAGGTCTCGTTTATCCTTTGATAATTCCGCGAGAAATTACGATTTTCTGAATCTCAGAAGTTCCTTCGTAAATCTGCGTAATTTTTGCATCGCGCATTAAACGCTCTACATGGTATTCTTTTACAAAACCATTACCACCGTGAATTTGCACCGCTTCTACGGTATGTTCCATAGCAACTTTACTTGCGTATAATTTTGCCATTGCCGACGACATGTCGTAATTGTTGCCTTGGTCTTTATCCCAAGCAGCTTTCATCACCATCATTCTTGCTGCTTCAATTTCTGTGTGCATATCTGCTAATTTAAACGCAATTGCTTGATGGTTGCAAATTTCTGTTCCGAATGCTTTTCGTTGTTTAGAGTATTTTAGCGCCAATTCGTACGCGCCAGCAGCAATTCCTAAAGCTTGAGCGGCAATACCAATTCTACCACCAGAAAGTGTTTTCATGGCGAATTTAAATCCAAAGCCATCTTCGCCAATTCTGTTTTCTTTTGGCACTTTTACGTCGTTAAATTGTAAGGTGTGTGTGTCCGAACCACGAATACCTAATTTATCTTCTTTTGGCCCCACATGAAAACCTGGGGTTCCTTTTTCTACAATAAAAGCGTTAATTCCGTGGTGTCCTTTCGCTCTGTCTGTTTGTGCAATGACTAAATAAACATCTGCACGACCACCACTTGTAATCCAGTTTTTTGTACCGTTTATTAAATAATGATCCCCTTTATCTTCTGCAGTTGTAGCTTGCGAAGTTGCGTCTGAGCCTGCTTCTGGTTCGCTTAAACAAAAAGCACCTACAAATTCTCCAGTTGCTAATTTTGTTAAATATTTTTGTTTTTGATCTTCGTTCGCGTAGGCTTCTAGGCCATAGCAAACTAAAGAGTTGTTTACAGAAACAATTACTGAGGCTGAGGCATCAATTTTAGAAAGTTCTTCCATAATTAATACATAAGAAATGGCGTCCATGCCGCTACCACCGTATGTTGGGTCTACCATGATTCCCATAAAACCTAAATCGCCCATTTTTTTGACCAATTCTTGTGGAAATTCTTGCTTATTGTCTCTTTCAATAACTCCTGGTAATAATTCTGTTTGTGCAAAGTCTCGTGCTGCATCACGTATCATGATGTGTTCTTCTGTTAAACTAAAATCCATATGTTATTTTTATTATATTCGTAAATTATTAGGTCAAAGATATCGATTTCGTAACATATTATCAATAGACTTTTTTTATTTTTGTTTTTATGGATAAAAAGGAAGTTTTTAGTATCGGATTAATGTCTGGTACCTCTTTAGACGGAATTGATTTGGTATATGTAAAGTTTGATGCAGATGCTGTTAAAAACTTCGAAATTATTTATGCAGAAACGATTGCGTATTCGTCAGCATGGAAAGATACGCTGCAAAAAGGAATTCATTTTTCTTCGGATGAATTAGCGACACTAACTATTGATTACGGTAAATTGTTAGGGAAAGTCATTTCTGATTTTATTGATAAATTTGGGATACAACAAATTGATTTTATCGCGTCTCATGGCCATACTATTTTACATCAGCCAGCAAAAGGAATTACACTTCAAATTGGAGACGGACAAACCATAGCAAATACTACAAAGCAAAAAGTAGTGTGCGATTTTAGAACGCAAGATGTACAACTTGGCGGACAAGGTGCGCCTTTAGTGCCTATTGGCGATGCTTTATTGTTTACTGATTATGCGTATTGCTTAAATTTAGGCGGATTTTCTAATATTTCTTATCAAAAGGATGATAAAAGAATTGCTTTTGATATCTGTCCTGTAAATATTGTGCTCAATTTTTATGCTCATAAATTAGGATTCGCATATGATGCATCCGGCAAAATAGCCTCCGAAGGAAACATAAATGAATTGCTTTTAGAAAAATTAAATTCCCTTGCATTTTATCAGCAAATACCACCAAAATCATTAGGACTAGAGTGGGTGCAAGCACATATATTTCCGTTAATAGATGGTTTAGAAACAGATATACCATCAATTTTAAGAACGTTTGTAGAACATGTTGCCATACAAATAAGTAAAATTATTAAAAACAATACCTCGGTTTTAGTAACAGGTGGCGGTGCGTTTAATTCCTTTTTAATGCAACGTATTGAGGATCATGCTGCTATTAAAATAGCCTTGCCAAGTACTAAATTAATCAATTTTAAAGAAGCGCTTGTTTTTGCTTTTTTAGGGTTGTTAAAGATTCAGGATAAAGTAAATTGTTTGCAATCTGTAACAGGAGCAAGTAAGAATCATTCCTCGGGAGCGATTTTTGTTTTTAATCAAAAATAAAAAATTTGAACAACCATTTTTTTACTGTAAGTTTGTAAAGTATCAACAATAATTATAATTCTAAAAATTAAGTAAAATGAATCAACTTTAGCTTTTCCCCTGCAGGGGATTTTAATGCACAATAGAATGTTATGTAAAAGCAAAATTGAACTCATTTAAAATAATAAGATGAAAGAATTATTAAAAATATACGAAAATAAACAACCAGAAATCGTTTTTAATTGGAAAGATGCCGAAACGGAAGCAGAAGGTTGGACCGTGATTAACTCATTAAGAGGCGGTGCCGCAGGCGGCGGAACAAGAATGAGAGAGGGTTTAGATATGAACGAAGTTTTATCTTTAGCCAAAACTATGGAAGTAAAGTTCACAGTTTCTGGTCCTGCAATTGGAGGCGCTAAATCTGGCATTAATTTTAATCCTCATGATCCTCGTAAAAAAGGGGTTTTAGAGCGTTGGTATAAAGCAGTTTCTCCTTTGTTAAAAAATTATTACGGAACAGGTGGAGATCTAAATGTTGATGAAATTCATGAAGTAATCCCCATGACAGAAGATGTGGGCGTGTGGCATCCTCAAGAAGGCGTCTTTAACGGTCATTTTAAACCAACCGAAGCCGATAAAATTAATAGAATCGGCCAATTAAGGCACGGGGTGATAAAAGTCATAGAAAGTAAAAATTATTCACCTGATATTTCGGCGAAATTTACAATAGCTGATATGATTACAGGATTTGGAGTTGCAGAAGCTGTTCGTCATTTTTACGATATTTATGGAGGATCAGTTGTTGGAAAGCGAGCAGTAGTGCAGGGTTTTGGAAATGTAGGGTCTGCCGCAGCGTATTATTTAGCACAAATGGGTGCAAAAGTGGTAGGGATTATTGATAGAGTGGGTGGCGTTATAAAAGAAGAAGGTTTTTCTTTCGAAGAAATAAAAGAATTATTTTTACATAAAGATGGTAATACATTGGTTGTAGAAAATATGATTCCTTTTGAAGAGATAGACCAACAAATTTGGAATTTAAATTGTGAAATATTTGCACCTTGTGCAGCCTCAAGATTGGTAAAGCAAGAACAAATAGATCAAATGATACAATCTGGTTTAGAGGTAATTTCTTGCGGAGCAAATGTTCCTTTTGCAGATAAAGAAATTTTCTTTGGATCGATTATGGAAGATACCGATAAAAAAGTGAGTCTTATTCCAGATTTTATTTCCAATTGCGGTATGGCAAGAGTATTTGCTTACTTTATGGAAAGAAGAGTAGAAATGACAGATGAAGCTATTTTTGAAGATACGTCAAATACTATAAAAAGAGCACTGCAAAGAACGTTTGCAAGAAGTGCTGCAAAAACTAAAATAAGTGAAACTGCGTTTGAAATAGCGCTAAAAGAGTTGATATAAATTTAATAAATAAACAAGTATTAGTATGGAATCAGTGATTATTATTGTATTTGTAATGGGGTATTTAGCCATTACTTTAGAGCACAACTTAAAACTAGATAAATTAATTCCGGCCTTAATAATGATGGCGGTTTGTTGGGCTATGGTAGCTCTTGGTGTAGATAACTTTACACAGTGGTTTGACTCTAGTCAGCATAGTTTGGTTGAAGGTTTTGGGGCTTTGGTACATGAAGATAAGTTGCATTTGGTAGAAGAAACTTTATTGCATCACTTAGGTAAAACGGCAGAGATTTTGGTTTTCCTTTTAGGAGCAATGACGATTGTAGAAATCATCGATTATTTTGATGGATTTTCAACCATTAAAAGTTTTATCAAAACGAAAAAGAAATCAAAGATTTTATGGATTTTTTCCATATTAGCGTTCGTTTTATCAGCAATAATAGATAATTTGACAGCAACCATCGTATTGATTTCTATTTTACAGAAAATTGTTAAAAGTAGAGAAGAAAGAATCTGGTTTGCAGGTTTAATTATTATTGCAGCAAATGCAGGTGGAGCTTGGTCGCCAATTGGTGATGTTACCACAACAATGCTTTGGATTGGTAAAAAAGTAAGTACTTTAAAATTAGTAGAATATTTATTATTACCTTCTATCTTGTGTATGGCTGTTCCTACGCTTATTGCTTCGTTTTTACCAGCATTTAAAGGTGAAATTGAAATTGAAGAAGCAGAAGAAGAAGTTTCTAAAAGTCCGCATAGCGCAAAAATGTTATACTTAGGTTTGGGTGCTATTGTGTTTGTACCTATTTTTAAAACAATTACACATTTACCTCCTTATGTAGGTATGATGTTGTCTTTAGCGGTCGTAGCAACTTTTGCTGAAATTTATAGTAAGTCTAAATTTTCTATTTCAAGTGTAGATGGCGAAGAATCAGAAGCACATGAAGCAGGTGCACACCACAGTCCAGTGCATGCTTCTTTATCTAAAATAGAAATGCCAAGTATTTTATTTTTCTTAGGGATTTTAATGGCAGTTGCCGCTTTAGAGTCGTTAGGTATTTTATTTAACTTTGCCTCAACGTTGCAAGATACCATCCCAATGATGGGTACAGAGTTGCATCATGAAGGTGTGTCCGATTTAGTAATTATGTTGCTAGGTGTTGGTTCTGCAGTGATTGATAATGTACCTTTAGTTGCGGCAAGTTTAGGAATGTTTTCTCAAGGATTGGATAATGAACTTTGGCACTTTGTAGCGTTTTCTGCGGGTACAGGGGGTTCTATGTTAATTATTGGTTCTGCAGCAGGTGTTGTTGCGATGGGAATGGAGAAAATAGATTTCTTCTGGTATTTTAAAAATATATCATGGTTAGCATTGATAGGTTTTGTAGTTGGTTCTGCAACATTTATGATTACGAGAACCATGTTTTAACAGATAATTAAAACAAATAGAAATGTCATTTTGTATTATTGCAGAATGGCATTTTTTTTGCTGTAAAAAAAGTGATTACTTTGTTTGCGAAAACAATTTAAAAGTTAATTAGGCGTTTATTAATATAGAATTTAAAAAATAGTTGAATGATATCATTTTATCAAGAAAATACTGCATTGTTAGAAGAGGTGGCTCCTCAAGAAAAAACACTTTCCATTTATAATTTAATTGTAGATGGCGGTTTAGGCGGACAAATTATAATAGCCATTTTGGTTGTTTTATTAGCGGTGGCTTTATATATTTATTTCGAACGCTTTTTTGCTATTAAAGCGGCGTCAAAAGTAGATAAGAATTTTATGAACCAGATTAAAGATTTTGTGTCTAATGGTAAATTAGAATCTGCCAATGCTTTGTGTAAAAATACAGATACACCCACAGCCAGATTAATCGGTAAAGGAATTTCTAGAATAGGGAAACCTTTAGATGATATTCATACAGCCATCGAAACCGCGGGTAAATTAGAAGTGTATCAATTGGAAAAAAATGTAAGTGTATTGGCGACTATTGCCGGAGTTGCGCCTATGATTGGATTTTTAGGAACTGTTATCGGAATGATTGTGGCCATCCATGCCATTGCAAATGCTGGTGGTCAAATAGATATTAAAATGCTTTCTGATGGTTTGTACACTGCAATGACCACAACGGTAGCGGGTTTAATTGTAGGTATTATCGCCTATATTACCTACAATCATTTGGTGGTAAAAACAGATAAAATTGTCTATCAAATGGAAGCGAAGTCTGTGGAGTTTTTAGATTTGTTAAACGAACCTGTATAAAGGATTCAAGGTTTTGAGTTTTGGATTCAAAGTTTGCAGCGCAGGGTTGTAAATTTTGAATTTTATAGATTGAATCCTGAACCTTACATATTGAATTTTAAACATTGAACCCAAAGTATGAATTTAAGAGGAAGAAATAAAGTAGATCCAACATTTAACATGTCGTCTATGACGGATATTGTTTTTTTGTTGCTGATATTTTTTATGCTCACATCCACCTTAGTTACGGTAAATGCGATTGATGTTTTTTTACCAAAAGCAGGTGGAAAAACAGAAAATAATGCCTCGGTGGCGGTTACAATTACTAGCGAATCGCTTTTTTATATTGATAAAACCGAAGTCAGTGCTGCAGATTTAGAAAGTGAGATTTTAAGAAGTGTGGGTGCTGATAAAAAGAAAACCATTGTGATTCGAGGAGATCAAGAAGTGCCTTATAAAAATGTGATGGAAGTGATTGATATCGCTAATAAGAATAAGTTAAAAATGATCTTAGCTGTAAAAGGGAATTAGTAGTCGGTTTTTAAAATGTGCTTATTTATCTGAATTTATCAGAAAGTCATAAACCAAAACCTGCTAACGAAACATCAAATAAATGAAAATACTACCTACAAAACATGAACGAAAATCAGCAGCAATAACCGCCGTTATTTTGCTTGTGTTAGCGTTTGTTATTTTTAATTTTGGACTAAAATATTTAGATCCGCCAGAAGAATATGGCTTAGCAATTAATTTTGGTGATTCAGATTTTGGAAGTGGAGACCCCGTTGAATTTACAAAAAAATCTGAAACGCAACAAGAACTTGAAAAAGAACAGGTTGTAGAAGAGGTAACAGTAACGCCAAGTGAGGCGGTAAAAGAAGAAATTATTTCTGATGAAACCTCAAAAGAAGTAATTGTCGTAGAAAAAAAAGAAGTAAAAAAACAGCCTGTAAAAGAGGTGGTTAAAAAAGAAACTCCTAAAGAAACCCCAAAACCAAAACCATCTAAAGAAACTACTGATGCGTTAAATAGTTTGTTAAATGGCAATTCTTCAGACGGAAGCCCTAAAGGAGAAGGAGACGATCAAAAAGAAGGCGTAAAAGGAAAAGTAAACGGCGACCCAAATTCGAATAAATATTATGGAAATACAGGAACCGGGTCTGGAGGAAATTACAATCTTGCAGGTAGAAAAGCCTTGTCTAAACCTATAGAACAACCCGATTGCCAAGAAGAAGGAATTGTAGTGGTGAGAATTACTGTAGATAAAAACGGAAAAGTTATTAAAGCGGAACCTGGATTTAAAGGTTCTAACAACACCTCTCCATGTTTACTAAAACCAGCAAAAGAAGCGGCACTAAGAACAACTTGGAATGCCGATGAAAATGCGCCAGCAAATCAAGTAGGTACTATTATTTACAAATTTACCTTAACAAAATAAGTCCTTGTTTTTATTGCAATGTTATAAAAGGAGTACAGTTCCATTTATATATAATTTTGTACAGCATATTTTGCTATTTCAAAATAGTTGTGTCTATTTTAAATCGTGAATTTAGTTCTAAATTATTTTTTTTTTGGTTCCGTTAGTGTCAAGTCTTTTCTCATATTTCTAGTATCCTGTCTCGTGTCTCTTGTTTCTAAACTCTTGTCTCCTGTTTCCTGTCTCCTGTTTCTAAACTCTTGTCTCTTGTTTCCTGTTTCTTTTTTTCATGACGCTTGTGTCCTTTCTCGTGTTTCTAATTTTGTACTATCATACTGATAAAAAAATAATAAGTTTTCATTTTTCTTTCTGATTTCATTTATATTTGAAAAAAATAATTGACTTCGTAGCATGACATATCAACAAACTTTAGATTGGATGTTTGCCCAATTACCCATGTTTCAAAGAGAAGGTAAAACAGCATTCAAAAAAGATTTAACCAATAGTATCGCATTTTCTAAACAACTCGATTTTCCTGAGAACAAATTCAAATCCATTCATGTAGGCGGTACAAACGGTAAGGGTTCTACGTCGCATATGTTGGCGTCTATCTTGCAAGAAGCAGGCTATAAAGTTGGTTTGTACACCTCGCCACATCTAAAAAGTTTCACAGAACGCATCAGAATAAATGGAGTAGAAATTCCTGAAGAGAAAGTCATTTCTTTTATCGCTACTCATAAAGATTTTTTAGAAAAGCAGCAATTGTCTTTTTTTGAAATGACAGTAGGTTTGGCTTTTGATTATTTTGCGGATGAAAAAGTGGATATTGCCATCGTAGAAGTAGGGTTGGGCGGACGATTGGATTCTACCAACATCATCACTCCAGAAGTTGCTGTGATCACCAACATAGGGTTAGATCACACGCAGTTTTTAGGGGAAACCTTGCCAGAAATTGCTTTCGAAAAAGCGGGAATTATAAAAAATAATATTCCGATTATCATAGGAGAGGAGCAACCCGAAGTTAAAAGTGTTTTTATAAAAAAAGCCAAAGAATGCAATGCGCCCATTTCTTTTGCTTCGGATGATGTACAAGAATATGTCTCAGATTTGTTGGGCGACTACCAAAAATCAAATACAAAAACGGTGGTTGCGGCGATTGGGCAATTAAAAGGGTTTTCAATTTCGCAACAACATATTTTAGATGGATTATCAAACGTGGTAAAAAACACCAATTTAAAAGGAAGATGGCAGGTTTTACAAAGTAGTCCAAAAGTAATTTGTGATACCGCACATAATACAGAAGGTTTAAAAATTGTATTGAATCAGTTAAAAAAAGAAAGCTATACAAAGCTACATTTTGTATTTGGCGTGGTTGCCGATAAGAAATTAGAAGACGTGTTGCCGTTGTTCCCCAAAGAAGCTACTTATTATTTTTGCAAGCCAGCAATCCCAAGAGGCTTGTCTGAGGAGCTTTTACAAGAAAAATCAGCAGCATTTAAGTTAGTAGGAAAAAAATATGCCTCCGTACAAGAAGCCTATGAAAATGCCTTACTATATGCAAATCAGCATGATATGATTTACGTTGGAGGAAGTACTTTTGTGGTTGCAGAAATAATTTAAAAAAAGAGCATTTTTATTTTGGTGATCTAAAAACCCGTTGTATATTTGCCACCGCTAAGGGCAATTAGCTCAGTTGGTTCAGAGCATCTCGTTTACACCGAGAGGGTCGGGGGTTCGAATCCCTCATTGCCCACATCAATTACAATCCTGATGAAATTTTCATTAGGATTTTTTGTTTTAAAGAAAATTAGAAGCTCGCTTAATCATTTTATTAAAACAAAAAAGTAAGTTCTCGATTCCGCTTTAACACTGGAAAAGGATAGGATCAAGCGCAATTGTTGTGTTTAGACAAAAATTGTTGTTAATCTAAACAAGAAGAATTCGACATTCTTTAAATTTACAAGTCTTTGCGAGGCACGAAGCAATCTTTTTAATTTTGTTGTATTTTAATGTTGTGTATATACTGCAATGAGATTGCTTCAATCGTCCCTCTTTCGCAATGACGAATATCTTTAATTGCTGGTTGTTGTTGATTAGTGGTATGAATATCTTTTCAATTTCTACGAAAAATAAAAATATGTCGGTATTAGATTCTGACTATTTAATAGACGTATGATAATTGAAAGAATTTAGAATGAAATAATACTTTTAGAATTACACCTTGTGATCCCAAGAAATAATGAACGTGATATGGAAGTGCGGTGCGCAGCACTACGCATGGAATATCAAAAGAGAATGGTGCGCAGCAATTTCATAGGGATTATCTTGATTTTTTGCTTCTTTTGTATCAAGACAAAAGATGAAAGGCAACTTTTTTACCTTTATTAAAATACTTCCTTCTTTTTGAATCATTATAATTAAAAGTATATTTATTTCTTTCTTTTCCATTGATGAAGAGAAATCGACTTTAGGAGATTCACGAACACCAACAAATAGATATGCGTGAGCTAAACAAAAATCTAGACTTATTTATTTTTCTCAAATTCTACAAGACACTACACTATCGTATCCAGACCGCTGCGCTCTTTGGACACTTAGCCGTTCCATATCTTTTG
>TARA_R110001606_G_scaffold90695_18_pt1 | contig 16318 bp, 10 predicted proteins | sample TARA_R110001606 | Tara Oceans TARA_R110001606 (sample SAMEA4398315) | marine metagenome | biome: Polar Biome; feature: [SRF] surface water layer (ENVO:00010504); material: water (ENVO:00002006), including particulate matter (ENVO:01000060) such as... | depth 5 m | reverse complement strand
GATGATGACCAATCGGGCGCTGATCCCCGACAGCGCCTGGCAGCAGGTCCGAGAGGTGCTGACGGGTTTCGACACGACCCTGTTCCTGGTCGGGCGCGATCTGGACGGGTGGCTGCGGTCGTTGTGGAAACAGGCGCTGATCAACCCGGTGCCACCGGGCAGGCCGCTGAGCCTGCCCGATTTTCCGGTCTTCTGCCGCATGCCCGCCATCCGCGCGATGATGGACCTTGGCCATATGGCCGATCTGATCGCGGACAGGACCGGGGCCTCGGCGCGGGTGCTGACCCGGCTGGACGCGGACTTCATCGGCGTGTTCGCAGGGCTGCTTGGCCTGTCCCCCGACGCGCCCCTGCAGGACGCCCCGCGGATCAACGAATCCCTGCCCCCGGATTTCATCGCCGTCTATGCCCGCCTGGCGCGTCACGTCGATCAGGTTGGGCCCCTGCGGCTGGCGACCCTTGCGGCGTTCCACGCGATGCGCCCGACGGGCAACCTGATGGTCGCGACAGTGGCGCGACAATTCGCCCGCGTGTCCGCGCAGGACCGCGACCGGGCCGTGGCAAGCCTGTGTCAGGCCGTCAATGCCGTGACGTTCGACGACCCGGACCACCGCGACCTGGCATTGCAGCTTGCGTCCCAAGCCGCCATGTTGCGAAACATTCTATTGCAGGACCCGCCACCAGCCCCTAGGTGACAGGGACGAAGGACCGCGGAAGGGCATCAGACCCGGTGGTTTGGCCGGACTTCAAATCCGGTTGGGGCAGCGAGCCTGTCCCGGGTGGGTTCGACTCCCATTCCCTTCCGCCAGCCTTCCCCGCCCCTACCGCGCCGCGATGGCCAGCCCGTCGGCCACGGCCGTGAACACGTCCTGTGCCGAATGATCTGCATCGGGAAAGGCCGCGCGCATCGTGTCGCCCACGACCGTCATCAGGCTTGACCCCCCGACATAGATCACCCGGTCGACCTGCGCCGGGGTCAGCTGTGCGCGGTGCAGCGTCTCGACGGCGCCCTCGTGCAGCTGGCTGGCGTGGCGCGACAGGCTGTCGGCCAACGCCTGCCCGGCCAGCGGCGCGGACAGGCCGCGTTCGACCTCGTCCAGCAGGATGGCCGCGTCGTCGGCACCGTCATTGGCGGCGATCTTGCCGCGTTCGACGGCAAAGGCCAGATCGTGGCCCAGATCGTCCTCCAGCACGCGCGACAGGCGGGCCATGGCGTCGGGCTGTTCGGCCAGCCGGACCATTTCGGCGACCATGCGGCGGTTCTGGGGGGTGTTCACGAAGGGTATCTTCTCCCACGTAGCAAGGTCGTTGTAGATGGCGTTTGGTACGGGCGACGTCCCCGGCCCCATCGCCTTGCGAAGGACCGATCCCCGGCCCAGCAGTGGCATCACGTGATCCAGGCTGACCGCGCGGTCGAAATCGGTGCCGCCGATCCGCACGCCGTGGCTGGCCAGGATCCGCACCCCCGCCCCCTGCCCCTGGAACAGCGAGAAATCCGACGTGCCGCCGCCCACGTCCACGATCAGGCCCGTGGCGCCGGGCCGCGCGGCACCGGCGGCGATGGCCGCGGCCTCGGGCTCGGGCATGAAGTCCACGTCGCGAAAGCCCGCAGCCAGATAGCATTGGCGCAGATCGTCCTCGGCCTGCGCCTCGCGCGGGTCGCCATCGCCATGAAAGACAACGGGCCGGCCCGACAGCGCGCGGTCGAAGGTCTGCCCGGTCTCGGCCTCGGCCCGCGTCTTGATGCGGTTCAGAAAGCGCGCGATCAGGTCGACGAAGGTGACCCTCTCGTTCAGGATCATCCGCTTTTCGTGCATCAGCGATGTGCCCAGGACGCGCTTCAGCGCCCGCATGAAGCGGCCCTCGTGCCCGTCCAGCAGGGCGCGGTTCGCGGGCTGGCCCATCAGGGTGGTACGGCTGTCGGCGTCCAGGAAAAAGGTCGTGGGCATGGTCGTCTGCCCCGATTCCAGCCGGATCAGGCGCGGCGTCCCGTCCGGCGCATGTCCCGCCGCCGAGTTCGAGGTGCCGAAGTCGATGCCCAGGCCGTTGCCGCGCGGTGCCATGTCGGATGCCCTGCCCTGTGACTGCGAAGGGCGCGTGCCTAGGCGGGGGGCCGGGCCAAGTCAAGCGGGGGCACGCTAACCGGGCATTAGCATTTGTGCGCTAGCGTCGGCTCCTGGTCCCTGTCCCGGAGATTTCGATGTCCTTCGTCCCGCGCCTGTCCCTGCGCCAAAAGATCACCCTGACCAGCCTTGGCCTGATGACGGCCCTGGCGCTTGTGCTGGTCACCGTGCTCAGCATGGCGCAACGCCAAAGCCTTCTGGAAAACGCCCAAAGCGCGCAACGGGTGACGCTGCGCGTCCTGTCCTATGATCTTGCCGTGGACCACGACGGCTTTTCCGCGACGACCAGGCCGGACGGCACCCTGGGCGACGTCGTCTGGCCGCAGATCCCCGATTTCGACGATCACACCATGATCGACGATGTCGGCGGCCAGACCGGAGAGACGGCGACCATCTTCCGGCTTGACCCCGAACTGGGTCAGTTCATGCGCGTGACGACCAACGTCAAGCGCCCAGACGGCACCCGCGCGGTCGGCACGCCGCTGGACCCGACGGGCCCGGTTCATGCCGCCATGCTGGAGGGGCGGACCTATTCCGGCACGACCACGATCCTGGATCATCCCTATCTGACGCTGTATGTCCCGGTCCGCGATCAACAGGGTCAGGTGAACGGCGTCCTTTATGCCGGCGTGGCGATGGACGGGATCGAGGCGGTACTGTGGCGCAACCTGACCACCGCCGTGGCCCTGACGGCCGCCGCGCTGCTGCTGGCCTTTGCGCTGAACCAGGTGATGACGCGTCGTGCCCTGCGGCCCCTGGCGGCCGTCGACGCCGCGATGCAGGATGTCGCCCGCCAGAACTACGACCGGCCGATCCCCGGCACGGCGATGCGCGACGAGATCGGCTCGATCGCCCGCAATCTGGAACAGTTCCGCGACGGCCTGGCCCAAGCCCAGGAGGCCCGCCACGCCGCCGCCGCCCTGCGCGAGGCCGGCGCCGCCGAGGCGCAGGCGCAGTCCCGCAAGCAGGCGCGCATCGTGACCGACATCTCGACCGGGTTGGAGCGGCTGGCGGCTGGCGACCTGACCGCGCAGATCGCCAGCCCCGCGCATGATCCCTTCCCCCATGAATACGAGGCGCTACGCGCCAGCTTCAACAAGGTCGTGTCCGATCTGGGCACCACGATGGGCCGCATCGTCGAGGTCGCCCGCCAGGTGCGCACGGGCTCGGACGAGATCACCTCTGCTGCCCAGGACCTGGCAGGTCGCGCGGAGACGCAGGCCGCGACCTTGGAGGAGTCGGCGGCGGCGCTGACCGAACTGACCGCCAGCGTGCACTCCACCGCCGATCTGGCCCGCACGGCCGAGAGCGTGTCGCGCACCAACCGCTCGATCGCGGAGGAGGGCCGCTGCATCGTCGGAGAGGCGATCCAGGCCATGGAAAAGATCAAGGCATCCTCGGACCAGATCAACCGCATCATCACCGTCATCGACGATATCGCGTTCCAGACGAACCTGCTGGCGCTGAACGCCGGGGTCGAGGCCGCCCGTGCCGGAGAGGCGGGCCGCGGTTTCGCCGTGGTTGCATCCGAGGTGCGCGGGCTGGCGCAGCGTGCGTCGGAATCCGCGCGTGAGATCAAGGGGCTTATCTCGGATTCCTCGCAGCACGTTCGGTCAGGATCCTCACTGGTCAGCCGCACCGGGGGCAGTCTCGAGCAGATCCTGTCCAAGGCCCGCGAGGTGTCGGATCAGGTCGCAGCCATCGCCCTGGCCGCCAGCGACCAGTCCACCGCATTGTCCGAGATCAACTCGGGCGTGAACCATCTGGACCAAGTGACCCAGCAGAACGCCGCCGTGGCCGAGGAAACGAACGCCGCAGCAGCATCGCTGCAGCATCAGGCAGGCGTCCTGGCATCGGCCCTGACCAGCTTCACCTTCCAGCCGGCCTCGACATGGGGCACACGGGATGATCCGTTTCACACCAGCGACGATCCGTTCGTCCAGGTCGCCGCGCCGCGCCATAGGGTCGGATCGCCCAAGACTGTGACTGCACGCATGATGGAATTCTGAGTACACCACGGCCGGATGGCAGCTGGAACGCAGACAAACATAAGCCGCTGCCGATTATTCGGCAGCGGCTTTCGCGTAACTCTCGATAAAGTGACGATAGTTCTGCCTGGGCAGCCATAAGACTGTAATTGTAAGTTTCGATACCCGTGAAAGATGCACAACCTGCTGGCGATGCACTGACAAGCGGCACTGTCTGACTGATCTTGCAGCGCAGGTGTCAGCAGGCCGGCTGGTCCTCGGCAGTTCCGGCAAGATCCAGACCCCGCGCCGTGGGGGGCTGCCAGGTTGGGGACGATTCGACGGCGCCCTGAATGTTGGTCCCCAGCTGTGATCCGCCCGTTCCACCGCTCCAGCCAGTGGTTCCGGTGTTTTCCGCGGCTGTGCTGTCCTCGGATGCGTCAGGCTGGGTTGCCGGTTCGGCAACACCGGCATCGGCCGCGCATTCCGGTGCCTCGGACCCGCGCTCGGCCGGTGCGGCCTGCGCCCACGCTGCACTCCCCGACAGACCGCCGATGGGGACTGCCAGCGCCAGAACGGCTGCAGTCAACGTCAGTCGTGCGAACGGGATGATCATCGGGTGGCCTCGCCTGGATTGTTCACCGCAAAACGCGGCCGGCGTGCGCCGGTTCCGCGCATCATCACCACTGCCGTCGATCCGGTGACGAAACCGTGTCCGATCCGGTCCCCAACCCTTTGTCAGCCATGATGCGGCAATGGGACGTCACGGGGCCCATAGGCGGCGGCGTCCTTTCTGTGCTATCGCCGCCTGAAATGAACTGAGGGGGCGCAGAGTCGCTGATTATGGGTACACCAAACGCAAGCACGCCGCGCCAGGCCAAGGAATGGGTGCAGGTCCTCGCCAAGTATCGCGAGCCGTCGACCCGCCGCAGCGTGTGGGAGTTGATGGCCACGATCGTTCCGTTCCTGGCACTCTGGGCGCTGGCTTGGGCGGCGCTGTCGGTCAGCTATTGGCTGGCCGTGCCGATCGCGCTGGTGAACGGGCTGTTCCTGGTCCGCATCTTCTGCATCCAGCATGATTGCGGCCACGCGTCGTTCTTTCGCAATCGCAAGGTCCAGGACTGGATCGGGCGGGGTCTGGGCGTGCTGACCCTGACGCCCTATGACGTCTGGCGCCGGACCCATTCGCTGCACCACGCTCAGCACGGGAACCTGGACGAACGCGGCATCGGCGACGTGATGACCCTGACGGTGGGCGAGTATCGCAGCCGCGGCCGGTTCGGCCGGCTGATGTACCGGCTGTATCGCCACCCCCTGGTGCTGTTCGTGCTGGGGCCAAGCTATCTGTTCCTGCTGCAGAACCGTCTGCCGCTTGGGCTGATGCGGGCGGGATGGCGGTTCTGGGCATCGGCCCTGGGCACCAATCTGGCGCTGGCGTTGATCCTGGGCACGATGATCTGGTTTGCCGGGCCGATGCCCGTCCTGCTGATCTTCCTGCCCACGACCATCGTCGCGGGGACCGTCGGCGTGTGGCTGTTCTATGTCCAGCATCAGTTCGAGGAAACACACTGGGCCAATGGGGACGAATGGCAATTGCACGATGCGGCGCTGGCCGGATCGTCGCATTACATCCTGCCCCAGCCCCTGCGCTGGCTGTCCGCCATTATCGGGGTGCATCATGTCCACCACCTGTACAGCCGCATCCCGTTCTATCGCCTGCCGGAAATCCTGCGCGACCATGACGAACTTGCATCGGCACAGCGGCTGACCTTGCGCGAAAGCCTGCGGTCGGTGAACCTGCACCTCTGGGACGAAAATCGTCGTCGCCTTGTGTCCTTCCGCGAGGCGCGCAGCCTTTACGGCGCGCCGACGGCCGGCTGAGGCCGGCAGCGTTCAGCTGACCAGCGCGGCCTGTCCGACGGTGTGTAGCTGAACAAGCTGGCGCAGCCGGGGGCCGCGCACGAATGTGCGGGCCTCGGCCGGGTGGGCCTGATCCGCGAACAATTCGGGAAAGATCTGCCGCAGTTCGGACAGGGCCGCCGACCCCATCGCGCGCAGGGCCTGGGGGCCGGGATACAAAGATTCCGTCTGTGCGCCGTTGGAATCGACGACCTGGTGGGCGTCGAACATCAGATGGCAATAGGTCACCTGCGACACGGACATGTCCACCGCGATGCCCGGAACATCGATCAGTTGGCAAGCCGGTGCCAGGATCTCGTCGGTCCCGAACAGGATCCGCGCGACCGATGACCGGATCATGATGCGGTGCTGGCGCGACACGGACAGGGGCGCCGACGGCTGGTTTAGGCCAAGCGCCCCGGCCGCAATGCGGATCGGACGAAGCTTGGGGTTCGCCGCCAGATCCACGGCATCGAAACGGCGCCTGCCGATCCAGCGCAGGGGCTGATATCTGTGATCGCGCGTCCAGATCAGGTCACCCGGCTGCAGGCTGTCGACCGGGCGCGGCCCGTCCGCGGTCAGGATCAGCGTGTCCGCGGCAAAGCACATGATCTCCATGTCGTGGATGTCAGGCGCGAACGAGATCTTGGCGACATAGACCTCCTTGGGCAGGGGGTCGGCCTCGATGATCTCGACCGAATGCAGCGACTTGACGTCGGACCATGCCGCGACGCTGTCCTTGGCAGGGCGGAAGAACATGTCCCCGTTGCGCATCTGGATCAGCACGCCGTCCTGGGTGCTGGTGGTGTTGTCCGGAAAGGTCAGCTTGTACTGAACCTTGAGGAAGCCGGTGATCTGGCTGGTGCTTTGCCCCCCATCGGTGGGCGAACCATAGGCGAACTTGCTGGCACCGTCAGGATGCTGGCTGTAGCTTGTCGCATAAGCCTCGGCCGGGCCCTGGGCGGTATTGATCGCGCGCAGCTGTCCGTCCAACTCGACCGGCTTGATCTGATTCTGGCCGACAACCTTGTAGCCCTTCATCCCGTCCGCCTCGGTCCCGGTCGCGGGCGTTCCTGGCGTGGTGTTGATCTGCTGGTGGTTGCCAATCCACATCCAGGTCACGGCGTTCGTCATCTGAGCCTCCATCATGGAGCCTCAGCAATAGCCGTGCCAACTCATCGCGCCAGTTTATCTTGCGTACAAGTTTAATCGCAGTCCGCGCCGCCGACGGGCGCCGCATCGTTCAGGTTGGATCGCCCCGGACAATTGCGGTATCGAAGGGAACGGCTGACAAGAAGGGACAATGCGAACACGCTGAGCATGCCGCAACCGACGTAGCCCCACAGGATCGACGACAGCCACCCGAACCCCAGCACGAGGAACAGGATGGTTGAGACGATGCCAATGACTGCAGAGGTTGCGATAATACCGACCAGCAAAATGCCCCGACCCTTTCAAAATGATCCTGACAACTATAGCACCGATCGGTTCATTTGCGAAACAAGATCGACAGAATGGCGTCTTTCGGGCACCATTCATGCGAGTGTAAGACGCAAGTAATTAAACTTTAAGGCGAATAATATGAACGGTGACGACATGGACACGACGCTGCCCCCCGACCGGATCGGCTATGTCATCAACACCTATCCCCGTCCGTCCCAGACCTTCATCCGCAGGGAGATTCGGGCCCTCGAGGCGGCCGGTCTGACCGTCGCGCGGTTCGCCATGCGGCGCGACGATCAACCCGTGCTGTCTGCCGAGGATCAGGCCGAGGCCGACCGGACCGAATACGTGCTGGACCGGGGTGCGTTGGCCTTGGGCATGGCGCTGATCCGTGCGGTGATCCGCCATCCGCGCAGCCTGCTTCGGGCATTGTCGGCAGGGCGGCGGGGCGGGCCCGGGCGCGGCCCCCTGCGCCAGGTGATCTATCTGGCAGAGGCTGCCATCCTGGCCGATCGCAGCCGGCAGCTGGGCCTGACGCATCTGCATGCCCATTTCGGAACAAACTCGGCCGATTTGGTCCGCTATGTAAGGATGCTGGGCGGCCCGGGCTACAGCGTGACCTTTCACGGCCCCGAGGAGTTCGATAGCCCGCACACGCTACTGCTGCGTGACAAGGTGGCCGAAGCGCGTTTCGCGGTGGCGGTCAGCGCCTTCGGACGCAGCCAGCTGGCGCGATGGGCGCCCTTCGATGCCTGGGACCGCATCAAAGTGGTCCATTGCGGCATCGACCCCGCCCTGTTCGCGGCGCCAGTTCCCCTGCCGCCGGGACCGGACGTGCACGACCCACTGCGCGTGGTCTGCATTGGCCGCTTCGCCGAGCAGAAGGGCCAGGTCCTGCTGATCGAGGCGATGGCGCGCTGCACCGCGCCGGTGCACCTGACGCTGGTGGGTGACGGCCCGCTGCGGGCCGAGATCCAGCGGTCGATCAGGGCGCACGGGCTGGACACGCGCGTCACGCTGGCCGGCTGGCTGGACGAGACCGGCGTGCGCGACGCGCTGTCTGCGGCGCATGTCATGGCCATGCCCAGCTTTGCCGAAGGCCTGCCCGTGGCCCTGATGGAGGCGATGGCGGCGGGCCGCCCCTGCATCGCCACCCTGATCGCTGGCATCCCCGAGCTGATGGTCGACGGCCAGACCGGCTGGCTCATCCCGGCCGGGTCCGAAGACGACCTGGCGAGGGCGCTGGACACCGCCGCCCGGACCCCACGAGACCAACTGGAACGGATGGGCGCCGCCGCCCGTACGCGCGCGCTGACGCGCCATGACATCGCAACAGAGGCCGGCAAGCTGGCCGCACTGTTCGCGGACAGCCGGAACCGGTAAGGTCGCGTGCAGGTTCATCTATGTAAAATCGCGATCAATCGGCTATGCGGCAACTCTTTCTTTGCGATAGCGTGATTGGACGGGTATCGCTGGTTTCATCTTATTTGGTCGGAACGGATTAGGAATATGCTGCACGGACCGTCTGTCAGCACGGATGATCGAAAGATCGTCCGCGATCTGCCCGCCGCCACCGACAGCCAGGCGGCTTTTCTAGCGGGCAGCGATCAGGCAGATCCGAACCGCGCCCATATCGAACAGATCGTTCTGGACGCGCCGTCCGACATTTTGGCGCCCGGCCCCTTGTTGGCCGCATGGCAGCAGTTGTCAGACCGTCACGAGACACTGCGGACCGTCCTGGTCACCGACGATACCGGCATCCTGCGCCTGGACGTGCTGGACCACGCGCCGGTGCATATGGACAGTGCCGATTTGTCGGACGGGATGGTGGACCGTTTTCTGGCCGATGACCGCGCGGCCGGCGTGGACCCCACCGAACGGCCCGGATGGCGGGTCACGATGGCCGATCTGGGTGGGGGGCAGGCCCGGATGGTCTGGACCATCCACCACGCCCTGATCGACGGGACCAGCATCGCGTTGATTCTGACCGAACTGTGGCGGATCCTGTCCGGCGATCCGCTGATGGCACCCGGCATCGGCTTCATCCAGGCGATCCGGGAGCATCAGCTGGACGAGCCGCAGGCCCGCGCCGCCTTTGCCACCACGTTGTCCGATGAAACCGTCGCGTCGGCCTTTCCCGCGGCCCCGGCGAAAACGCATGGCCCGATGCACCAGACCGACCTGACTCTGTCGATGGACGCGTGCGACGCCATCCGCCGTCTGGCGCATGCGGCGCAGGTGACCACGCTGACGGTGGTGCAGGCGGCTTGGTCGATGCTGCTGGTGCGCTGGACCGGACGGTCGGGCGCGGCCTTCGGTCTGGTGGAATCGGGTCGTGGTCGCAATGATCGGGTCGCGGGCTGTCTGGTCACGACGGTGCCGTTCCAGGTGCGGATGGACGACATCGGAACCTTCGGCGACCTGCTGGCGCGCCTGCGGGCGCAGACGCTGCAGTTGCGGCCGCATTCCCATGCGCGACAGACGCTCATCCGGCAGTGGTCCGGTCGGCAGGGCCGTTCGGCGCTTTACGATACCGTTCTGATGTACCAGCGCGGCACGCTTGCCGCGCGGCTTGCGGCGGACGGCTGCGGCTGGACCGGCGTCCGCCTGATCGAGGAGGGCACGGCGCTGATGTCGCTGTCGGTCCATGACGAAGGTGCGTTGTGGCTGTCGCTGGAACATGACGCCGCCCGGTTGCCGGACGAGGTGGCGGCCCGCATCCTGCACCAGATGGCCAACCTGCTGCAGGCGATGGGTCGAGCCGACACCGACACGCCGCTGTCCGACCTAACGATGCTGGACGCAGAGGAGCAGCGACACCTGCACACCCTGGGGCGCCCCGACCGGCCCGTCCCGGATGTGCTGCCCGACCTGGCATCGGCCTTCGAGGCGACGGTCGCCCGTCATGGCGACCGGACCGCCGTGACCGAGGCGCAGACGGGTCATTCCGTCGATTTCCGCACCTTGGACCAGCAGGCCAATGCCCTTGCGGCGCGGCTTGTCGAATGCGGCATCGGTCCGCAGGATGTCGTGGCGATCGCCCTGCCCCGATCCGTGCGCCAGATCGCCGCGATGCTGGCCACGCTCAAGGCTGGCGCCGGTTTTCTGCTGCTGGATCTGGATCAGTCCCACGACTACTTGTCCGGCCTGATCCGCCAGGCCCGTGCCAAGGCCATCGTGGTCCAGCAGGACATGCCGCTGTCGACCGCTGCACCGAACGTGGTGATGGCCGACGACGCCTGCCAAGCCCACGCCCCGCCGCGACCACCCCTGGATGCGGACAGCCTGGCCTATGTCACCTTCACCTCCGGCTCCACCGGAACGCCCAAGGCGGTTCGGGGGCTGAACGCGGCACTCAGCGCGCATGCCCATGCGATGGTCGACGCCTATGCGCTGACCGAACAGGATGCTGTCCTGCAATTCGCGACGCCCAGTTTCGACGTCGCACTGGAGGAGGTCTGGCCGACCCTGCTGTCCGGCGCGCATGTCGTGTTGCGCGACGCCACGCCGCTCGGCTCGATCCAGGGTCTGCTGGATCTGGTCCGGCGGCATGGGCTGACGGTTCTGAACCTGCCCGCCAGCTATTGGCAACAGATGGTCGCGGACCTGCGCGATCATCCGCGGCCCATACCAGACAGCCTGCGCCTGTTGGTGACGGGCAGCGAACGCGTGCCGCCCGCAGCCTTCCGCGAATGGCAGCGCCTGGCCCCTGGCGTCCGGTTCGTCAACGCCTATGGCCCGGCCGAAGCCACGGTGACCAGTACCCTGTGGCAGGGATCGTCTTTGTCCGCCGGGTCCGAGGTTCCGATCGGTCGTCCCGCTGGCCATGCCCGCGTCGTGCTGCGCGCGCCGGACGGTACGCCCACGCCTGTGGGTGGCGAGGGAGAGATCGTGATCGGCGGTCAGGCCGTCAGCGGCGGCTATCTGGACGATCCTGATTCGACCGCACGGGCGTTCACGGCCGACGCCGAAGGCCGGCTGTATCGCAGCGGCGATCTGGGCCGCTGGTCGGCAGACGGGCAGCTGATGTTCCTGGGGCGCGAGGATCGACAGGTCAAGCTGCGCGGCCAGCGGATCGAACTGGGCCAGATCGAAAGCGCCCTGGCGGCACGCCCCGGCGTCCTGCAGCTTTTCGTGGACCTGGACAAGGGACCGCCGGCACGCCTGCTGGGCTGGGTCGTCGCCGAGGATGGCACCGACATCGACCAGGTCGCGCGCGATCTGCGCGACCAGCTGCCTGCCTATATGGTGCCACGGCTGATGGCGGTCGATGATCTGCCGGTCACCGCGAACGGCAAGATCGCGCGGGACCTGCTGCCCCGTCCCGCCGCCGCCGGGCCCGTGGCCGGACCCGGCCATGCCGAACCGCAGGTCCTGTCCGTGGCCGCCTGCATGGCCAATGTGCTGGACCTGGCCCATGTCGGACCGGATGACGACTTCTACGACCTTGGCGGCGATTCCCTTCTGGCGTTGCGCCTGATCAGCCTTGTGCGAAGCCGCACCGGACTGCGCCTGCACACGGCCGATGTCATGCAGGCCCCAACGCCCGAAGGGCTGGTCCGCCTGCATCGCACGACCCCGGATCGGCCCCGCTATCTGATCCCGACCCAGCCCCTGGGACATAACGTTCCGATCATCGGCGTCCATGTTCTGGGCCGCAAGCAGGCACTGTTCCGGCCCCTGTCGGACGCGCTTGGTCCCGACTATCCGGTGCTGGGCCTGACGGTCGGCGTTCCCGAGGGCGGACTGGATATCAGGGTCGAAGCCGTCGCCCGCACCTATCTGGAGGAGCTGGACCGGCACCTGCCGGGGCAGCCGGTCTGCCTGGTCGCGGTGTCGATGGCGTCGTATTTCGCGCTGGAACTGGCGCAGCAATTGCGCCGCGCGGGGCGCGAGGTGCCCCTGCTGGTGGTGCTGGACGCCGCGGGCCCCGGCGGACGGCCCTCGGTCCGAGGCTGGGCCAAGCTGCGGGCGCATCTGGGCCAGCTGCGCCGCCACGGCCTGCGCCATATCGTCGAAACGCTGGACAACCGCCGACCCCATGAACAGCCCGAGGTGCGCGACCTGCTGCCGACCGACGGCAAAGGTCCGACCGTCGACATGGCCCAGCTGATCGAGGCGAACGTGCAGGCCGTGATCCATTACAGCCCCCAGCCCTATGATCGGCCCATCGCGATCTTCCGCGCCGATGCCAGCTTCTGGGATTCCCCGGAGGGCAAACGTCAGGGGTTGGGCTGGGCGCAGATTGCGGCGGGCGGGTGGACCCTCCACGACCTGCCGGGAACGCATCTGTCGATCCTTGAGCCGGGCAATGTCGAGGTGCTTGCCGACCATTTGCGCAGACTTCTGCCGCCGACGCCGACCGCCACCCCCGTGAAGGAGCCATGATGCAATTCGCAATCGGCGACGACCGCGTCGCCCTGACCGTGCCGGACCGCCAAGCGCTGCTGTCGATCGTCGAAACCCGGCTGGCGGCCCGTCAGGGTTTTGCCTTGGCGACGATGAATGTCGATCATCTGGAAAAGCTGCGCAGCGACGCCGATTTCCGCACGGCCTATGCGCAGCATGACCTGATCGTGGCGGACGGCAACCCGGTCGTCTGGCTGGCGCGGCTTGGCGGACAGCGGGTGTCGCTGGTGCCAGGATCGGACCTGGTGCAGCCATTGTGCGCGCTGGCTGCCCGCCTGGACCGCGGCGTGGCCATTCTGGCCGGCACCGAGGAGGGCGGACAGGATGCTGCCCGCCGCCTGATCGCCGCGCATCCCGGACTGACCGTCAGCCTGGTCGCTGCCCCCGGCTTTCCTTTCGATCCCCACGGTGCCGAGGCCGACGCCCTGCTGGACCGCCTGAACGCCAGCGGCGCATCGCTGTGCCTGCTGGCCCTTGGCGCCCCGCGGCAGGAGATCCTGGCCGCGCGCGGGCGCAGGATCTGCCCGCAGGTCGGCTTTGCCTCGGTGGGGGCGGGCATCGATTTCGTCACGGGCAAGCAGCGCCGCGCCCCGCGGTTGTTCCGGGCGGCCCGCATGGAATGGCTGTGGCGCGCCGCGCTGAGCCCCAAGCGGTTGGGCCCGCGCTATGTCCGCGGCGCGCTGATCCTGCCGGGACATGCTCTGCGCGCCCTGCGTGAAAGACCCCGGCAGTCATGACCGGCATGCTGGTCATGGTGCCCTCGGTCCACGTGATGATGCGTGACGGGCAGATATGGATGGACGACAAGTTCGTGGCGGGCCTGCACCTGTTTGCGCGCGAATGGGGCGGCCCGACCCGTGTCGTGCTGCGACAGGGATCGGCGACGCTGCCCTTTGCCAGCCCGGTGACGGCCGCGGACCTGCCCGGAGAGCTGCGCCTGATCGCCCAGGACGCGCCCATCTCAGCCGAGGATCTGCGCGGCGCGCAGGTGGTGCTGGGCACGGCCGACGACCATCGGCAGCTGGATCTGGCCCGCCTGTGCGGCGCGGTTGGGGCGCGGCTGGTCTATGCGATCGAATACCCGCTGCAGACCCGCCTGGCCGTCGCGCGGCTGGACCTGGCGCGCCGCCCGTTGCGGCTGGCCCGGTCGGTCCAGTGGCTTCTGACGCAGGAGTTGCGGCTGCGCCGTGCGCTGCGGTCAGCGGACGGGGTGCAGGCCAACGGTTATCCAGCGATGGCGGCCTATGGGGGGCTGAACGACGACACATGCCTCTATCTGGACAATCGGTCGGAGCGGGAGACCATGGCCACGGCTTCAGAAATGCAGGCCCGCGCGGGGTGGAACGGGCCGCTGCGGATCGTCCATGCCGGCCGGTTGATCGCGATGAAGGGCACGCAGGACCTGATCCCCACCGCCATCGCGCTGCGCGAGCAGGGCGTGGATTTCCGCATGGACATCTTTGGCGCCGGCGACATGCGGCAGGCGATCGCGGACGATGTGGCGCGGCATGATCTGGGCGAGGCGGTTCATCTGCATCAGCCTGTCGATTTCGCCACCGGCCTGGTGCCGTGGATGCGCCGGAACGCGGATCTGTTCCTGGCCCCGCACAGGCAGTCCGACCCCTCGTGCAGCTATCTGGAGGCGATGGGCTGCGGTGTGCCCGTTCTGGGCACGAACAACCGGATGTGGTCTGAACTGGCGCAGCAATCCGGCGGCGGTTGGGTCATGCCGATGGGACAGCCCAGGAAGGCCGCCGACATCATCGCGGGGCTGGACCGGGCGGCAATCGCCAAGGCCTCGGCCCACGCGTTGGACTTCGCGCAGGCCCATGACTTCCACAGCGAGTTCAGGCGCCGCATGGAACACCTGCACCGCGTGGCGGCAAAGCCCGCCTAGATCAGCAGAACCGCGGCCAAGACCAGCCCAACCGCGCCGAAGGTCAGGTCGTGCAGACCATCCCATGCCCCGTGCTTGCGTGCAATGCGCACCAGCATCGGATAGGCCAGAATCGCCGCCAGCGCCTGCCCCGCCAAGGCGCCCGGAATGCCCGCCTGGACGCCACCAAGGGTGAACAGGCTGAGAAACAGCACCGCGCGCACCAGCGTGACCCAGAAGAACCCGCGGGAGTCCCCTCCGGCCAAAGCGGCCTGGTCATAGCTGAGACCGATCAACGACGGAATGCTGGCCAGCGCGATCAGCGTCACCAGCGGCCCCGCACTGGCATAGCGCGGATCATAGAGCAGCACGACGAGATGTTCCCCGAATGTCGCCAGCAGCGCCAGCAGCAGCATGAAGCTGCCCGTCAGCGCGGCGCGCACGATGCGCACGCGACGCATGTGCCCGGCACTGGGATCCTCGAACGCGGTACGATAAAGCGGGATCATCACGCGGGATATCACCGTCGTTCCCAGCATCAGCGGAAAGCTGGCCAGAAAGAACGCGATATTGTAGATGCCCAGCTGCGTCAGCGTCAGCAAGCGCGCCAGGACCGCCTTGTCACCCTGAGAGATGACAAAGCCCACCACGGTCGACGGCATGATCCATTTGCCGAAACGCACCAGTTCGGCAACACAATCCGGGTCCCACCGGAACCGGTTTGCCGGGCCCGGCATCCAGTAGCTGACCATCAGCACCTTGACCACCGACCCCAGGATCAGCCCGATCACCAGCGCCCAGGCCGATTCCAGCATGGCGGCCAGCCCGATGGTGATGATCGTGGTCACCGCCGCGGTCGCCAGTTCCACGATGGTCAGGCGACCCATCTGCAGATGACGGTTCGCGGTCTCGATCTTCGTGGGCAGCAGGCCATAGATCATCGCGGTGGTTCCCGCGACGGGCAGGAACCAGACCAGTTCGGGCACCCCGTAGAAGGACGCCGCCGGCACCGCCAGGATGCAGCAGCCCAGCCACAGGATCACCCCGCGGATGGCCTGCATGGTAAAGGCCGTGTCCAGGAAGGTCCGGTCGTCGCCCCGCCGGCTTTGCAGGATGGCAGGGGTGATCCCCACGTCCGAAAAGTTGTTCAGGCCTTGGATGATGACCATGATAAGGGTCATCAGGCCGAAAACCTCGGGGAACAGGAGACGAGTCAGTACCAGGTTCGAGGCCAGGCGGATCGCCTGGATGCCCCCGAAGCTGATCATCGTCAGGGCAGAGCCGCGGAAGGCCCGTTGGGCAAGCCCCTGCCCCGTGAACAGCGATCCGATCATTGCGCGCATGGTCGTCAGTGCCGCCCGGTCTGCATGATGTCCCAGATTCTGTCGGCCGTATCCTCATACGCGGCGGCGAAGTCGGGATTAATGGTGTCGGGCAGCGCCAGTCCCGACGGCGGCCGCGCGCCATAGAGATCGGCATAGGTGATCATCGCCGCCAGCAGATAGATCGTCTCGGTCCCGTGGGGGGACAGGTCGGAAAACAGCGCATCGGGCGCGATGGCCGACAGCGGCGCCTCGGACAGCAGGCGTGCCATCACGCGAC
>TARA_R110001606_G_scaffold74778_2_pt1 | contig 16332 bp, 13 predicted proteins | sample TARA_R110001606 | Tara Oceans TARA_R110001606 (sample SAMEA4398315) | marine metagenome | biome: Polar Biome; feature: [SRF] surface water layer (ENVO:00010504); material: water (ENVO:00002006), including particulate matter (ENVO:01000060) such as... | depth 5 m | reverse complement strand
CGGCGGTGCGCAGCAGCCCCGCCGCGAGAATGCCGAAATCCATCGCCAGGATCGCCAGCACGCTGATCGGAATCAACACCTCGCGGCTGACGAAAGGCGCCGCCAACAGCAACACCACCCCCAACGTGACCAGCAGACGCAGCAAACGGGCCAGCGGTGGTGATCGATCCGGCAGGTTCAGAAAATGCAGGGTGAACAGCGACGGCAGAATCACCAGCAGCGGCAGCAGATAGTGCAGCACGTACTGGCTGATCAGAGGCGAAGACGGCCACAGATACTTGTGCGCGAAGCCGTGCAGCACCGCCATGAACAGGGTGATCGACAACGACCAGAACACATAAAGAAGATAGGCTTTTTCGCGGATCGAAAAAAACAGCGACAGGTTGTACAGAATCATCACCAGCATGCCGCCGAAGAACAGGCCTTGAAGCAGGGTGTGATTGAGCGTGCTGTGCTCAAACGCGGACTTGCTCATCAGGCTCAGAGGCAGTTGAATGCTGTGGGGCGACGCGACTTTGATCAATATCGTGTAGCGTTCCCCGGTAGCCAGTGTCAGTGGGAACACCGGCACCGGATACGGATCGGGGCGCACATCGAAGCGTCGGTCCATGCCGGCTTGCTGATGGCTGAGCAGCTTCCCGGTGGCTGAGAGCAAATAGACGTCCAGGGTGCCGAGCATGGCGTAGTCCACCAGCAGCCGCCATTCGGTATCCGGATTGCTGACGTTAACCAGCGGCAGACGGAACCAGCACTGATCGTTGGTGAAGCCGAGATTGGGAAGAGTGCGCCCGCTCGCCTGCCAGGGCCAGGTTCTGGAGGGGTGCAACAGACCGGGCAGGTCCGGGAGGCGATCCGCTGCGTCGCAGAAATAATCCAGTTGCGGATAGGGCGTGTAACGGTCATTGGCGCGCTCGAGGGCGAGAGCGTCGTCGGCGTGCGCCACGCCGCTGGCCAGGATGAACAACAGCAGCACCCCGATAAAACGCAGTGTGGTGGAAACAGCATCCTGCAACAAAATAATCGATACCCCGCGAAGCGCTCCTTATGGAGGGACCCGGGGAATCTCTGAATCCGAACACCGGACGCCGCGAGCATCCTGTTATTGTTCCAGCGCGGCCACGGTGGTTGTCGGTATTCAAGCCCCAGCCACTGGCCGGCATAAGGGCCCGGGTTCAGGGATTCTCCGCTTATCGGGATGCTAGCAGTGCTGTCGCGGTGGCTCAATCAATGAACCGGCCGGCGCAAGCCGCCAGGCACGGAAAACCGGTCGGGACGGCCATTGGGCGGCTCTGGAACCGGCCCGCCGCCGGGGATAAAAAAGGGTGCGGATTGGTGCTTTTTACTAAAAAAAGGGGGAAATCATGTCGATGACGGTGATGCCGTTCCCGGTGGGGCCGATTGTCGGCAGCGCTGATCAGACCAGTGTGCGGCTGTTCGCGGCAATGCCATCGGGCGCCTTGAAGGCCGGTCAGAAACTGCCTCTGGGCCGGGTGCGCTGGCGGCCGGTGGGCGAGGAGCGCTGGCGCGGGCCGACCCATTTCCGTATCAATGGAAATTTCGACAGCTCCGGCGTGGTAGTGCTGAAAGGCCTGCAACCGAACACCCGCTATGAGCATCAGGCTGGTTTTGTCGACGACATCGACCTGCCGGATGAGCAGTTGGACTGGCAGGCCATGCACAAAGGCCACTTTCGCACCGCGCCGCGGGATCACAAGCAGCCGGTGAGTTTTTTGTTCGGCTCCTGTTGCTACCGGTTTGTCGGTACCGACCATGAGATTGAAGACACCCGCGCGGATCGCATCTTCTCGGTGATGGCGGAGAACGCCGCCGCCGAGCGCACGGACTTTGTGTTGTTTGGCGGTGATCAGGTGTACGCCGATGCCACCTGGAAAGTGGCGGCGGCGTCTTCCCAGCAACAGTATTTCGATCTTTATCGGCAGAGCTTCGGGCAACCGCACATCCGCCGTCTGATGTCCGATTACAACCAGCACATGATCCTCGACGACCACGAGATCGAGAACAACTGGCCGGCGCGCGCCAACGCCGACCTGTGGACCAGCAAGTACCCGGCGGCAATGAAAGCTTATCAGATCTATCAGGCGTCCCATTCCCCGGCGGTCCCGCTGAATCAGGAAGGCTCGCGCCTGGACCGTGACCCGGATGCGCTCTGGTACAGCTATCGCTGGGGCTGCGCGGACTTCTTCCTGATGGACCTGCGCACCGAGCGGGTACTCAGCCGCTGGCCGTGGCAGCGCAAGATTATGTCCGGGGCGCAGGAGGAAGCGGTGATCCAGTGGCTGCACCGCGAGCCGGATCGGGTCAAATGCCTGGTGTCCTCGGTGCCGTTGTTTCCTGAACAGCGATGGCCGTTTCGTGGAGAGGATGCCTGGGAAGGGTTTCGCGCCCAGCGGCAGCGCTTGCTGGATGCCATTCGTGACAGTGGTTGCCGGCGGTTGCTGGTGCTCAGCGGCGACGTGCATGCCTCTTTGTATGCCCGTCTGGAGCGGCGCAACCAGGCGCCGGTGCACGCCTGGATCTGCTCGGGTCTGTTCTGGCCCACCGCCTTGATGGCGTTTCGCTGGTACCGGCCGATGATCCGCGACAATCACCGTTTGCCCGGCTTGCTGGCGCCATCGATCGGTAAAGTGACGGTGCCTGGCGAGGTGTACAGCCGGGACGCGTTTTCCCGGGTCAGCGTGGACGAAAACGGCGCCCGGTTGAGTCTGTTTGACCGCCGTGGGCAGTTTCTGCCTCAGGCAAGCAAGGAATTGCAATGGTAATGTCTCTCATTAAAGATAGCGGATTTCCTACATGAATTGACGTTTCCGGCTGATATCGCAGAGCGAAGTCAGCGCTTATAGTCGATCGGGCATGGACGCGAACGAACACGGAAGTTCATCTCGGCCCGGTACAGTCGCCCGCCCCCCAAAGGCGGGCGTCTTTTTTTGTGTGCTCCCTTCCTGACCGTCGACCCGCCCGGTTGCGTTCCCGGTGGCGGGCGCGATAATGGCGCCGACCGCGCTGGCCAACTCCGGTGACGCGGTGCCACAACCAGGAGAGCGCATGGCCGAGCCCACCGAAATCGACGTCCTGAAAGCCAAGCTCAATCAGGAAACCGCCCGCGCCGGTTGGGCCGAGTTGCAGCCATTCTTCGCCCGTGGCCAGACCGTGGCGGTGTCCGGTGACCTGGATCTGATTGAGGTCGCGGTCGCTTTCGCTCAGGATCGGGCCGCCGACATTCAGCAGTGGCGGAGTCAGCAACGGGTGGGCGCGGTCAGCGATCAGCAAGCCCGCGAGTGGTTTCAGTCCGCCCAGGAGCTGTGGACGGTGGTGATCGCGCCGTGGGTGCTGGTGCAGCCGGTGCGCCCCCACTGAGGCTTCGCCGGCCTGGCGATAAAGACGATTGCGGCCACCGCGCAGGCGCCCCATAATACTGTTCATATGGACAGTTACCGGGAGGCTTTATGAGCACCAGCGCCGCCAATCGGGGCACCTTGAGCCAGCGTCCGGGCCGCTTCGCGGTCACTACCGTGACCCTGGATCAGCCCGCCACCGCCAGGTCGACCCGTTATCACCGTGAGATCGCCCGCTCGATCATCACTCACAACAGCAGCCCGGACCTTCACTTTGATGCCAGCATCAACCCCTATCGGGGTTGCGAGCACGGCTGCATTTATTGTTTCGCGCGGCCCAATCATGCCTACGTGGACCTCTCGCCAGGCCAGGATTTCGAGTCGGAGATTTTCTATAAGGAAAACGCCGCCGAGGTGCTGCGTGACACCCTGCGCAAGCGCTCCTATCGCTGCCAGCCGGTGGTGATCGGCACCGCCACCGATCCCTATCAGCCCGCCGAGCGCGAGCGACGGATTACCCGGGAGCTGCTGCAGGTGCTGAATGAATGCCGCCACCCGTTCAGCCTGATCACCAAAAGTGCGTTGGTGCTGCGCGATCTGGATTTGATTGCCCCGGCCGCGCGGGAGGGCAGGGCGAGTGTGGCGGTGAGCGTGACGACCCTGGATAACCGTTTGAAAAACCAGCTTGAGCCGCGCGCCAGCGCCGGCCGCGAACGGGTGCGCGTGGTGCGCGAGCTGGCCCGAGCCGGAGTGCCGGTGACGGTGCTGGTGGCGCCCCTGATCCCGTTTATCAATGACCATGAAATGGAAGAGATCGTCGCCCAGGTGGCCGCGGCCGGCGCGCGCAGCGCCGGGTTCGTGGTGTTGAGGCTGCCTCACGAAGTGGGCCCGCTGTGGCAGGAGTGGCTGGCCGAGCACTACCCGGACCGCGCCGCCAAGGTGATGGCGACCCTGCGTGATCTGCATGGCGGTGCCGCCTACGACAGCCGCTGGCATCATCGCCACCGTGGCCAGGGCCCATGGGCCCAACTGCTGCAACAGCGCTTCCGCGGCGCCTGCCAGCGCCATGGGCTGGCGCCCCGGGAAGGTTTCTCCCTGGACAGCTCCGCGTTTCGGGCGCCGGGTGACGCCGGCCAGCTCAGCCTTTGGGAAGGATGAGCGGATCGATAACCGCCGGCACCAGGACTCCGTCGTATTTACAGACGCGCCCGCGGTGCGCATATTGGCCCTGCCTCAAGCTGAAAAACGAGAACGGGAAGGATGGAATTCGCTGAAAATCCCCTGAGAGCGCGAGTCAGTACCCGCGTTCCGGTGCCCCCGAACGTGGCTTTCGACCATATCGCGCCGATCGATCTGAGCCATATTTTTACTGGCTATGGGCCACTGCCGGCGGTGGTGGCGACCGACAATCAGGCCGGCGGCTGGGATGCGCCCGGGCACAGCCGCCGGGTGAGGTTTTCCGACGGCGGCAGTGCCCGCGAGCAGCTTACCGATTTCCAAAGACCACGCTCTTTCGCCTACCAGGTGGACGAGTTCACCGGGGTGCTGGGCCGGCTTTCGGACCAGGCGCGCGGACGCTGGCGGTTTCTGCCCGCGGACGGCGGTACGGTGATCGACTGGCGCTATGAGTTCCACCCGCGTTCGTCACTGGCCCGGCCGCTGTTGTGGGTGGTGGTCAGGGTGTTCTGGCAGGCCTATATGAATCGGGTGCTGGACCGGGCCTGCCGCGATTTGCAGCCCCGGCGGCAATGAACTCCGAGGGGGGCGGGTTGGATGGCGGGCTGTTGCGCGACCGCGCCAGCGAGGCCGACGCGGTGGTTCTGCTCGCCCACGGCGCGGGCGCGCCCATGGACAGCCCGTTTATGACCGACCTGGCCAAGGCGTTGGCAAGGCGGCGGGTTTCGGTGATCCGGTTCGAATTTCCTTATATGGCGCGGCGTCGGCGCGACGGTGTGAAGGCGCCGCCGAGCCGGATGCCGGCGTTGCTGGATCACTTTAATCAACTTTATGAGCGGGTCGCCGCCGGGTCGCGGCGGCCGGTCTGGGTGGCGGGCAAATCCATGGGCGGGCGCGTCGCCACCCTGCTCGCCGCGCAACGCGACGTGCCCGGCTGCCTGGTGTTTGGTTACCCGTTTCACCCACCGGGCAAGCCGGTTGGCTCCCGCCTGGCGCATTTTCCCGAGCTGCGTGCGCCGGTGCTGATTTGCCAGGGTGAGCGTGACCCTTTTGGCCGACGGGAGGAAGTGAACGGCTATTCGTTGCCGCGCACAGTGACGCTGCGGTGGATCGCCGAGGGCGACCACGACTTCACGCCGCGCCGGCGAGGGGGCCTGAGCTGGGAGCACAACCTGGGTGAGGCCGCCGATGCGGCCGCCCGCTTCGTGCTGCGCTGAGCCTCAGCCGCGCTCGGTGACCCACAGATGAATGGTGCCTTCGACCACCACGGTGCCGTCGTCGCGCATCGCTTTGACCGTTACCGGCACTTCCGGGCCGTGCTCCCAGGCCCCCGGCGCCACTTCGGCGGTGGCGGTGATGTCACTGGTGGCCTTGGCGGTGTAGCGAACCTCCATGCCCTTGGGAATCCAGCGCAGGTGCTTGGGAATCGAGGCTTCCGCCATGGCGCCCATGGCCGCTTCCAGGGCGTTGCAGATGGCGATCACATGGACGGTGCCGATGTGATTCTCCACCGCTTTGCGCTTTTTGAACGTGACCTTGCAGAAATCCGGGCGCAGCTCGGCGATCAAGGGGCTGACCGAACCGAAGTAGGGCGCTTTGCGGCTGAACATGATCGAGAACAGCTTGCGGCCCTTGGGCAGGCGGGCGGCCCGTTGGTAAAGCCTGAGTAAGTAGTTGTCGCTCATGGCGCGCTCCACGTTGAAAGGGTCATTGTGAGCACCGCGACACGTCGCGCAATGGCCGCCGGAGCGGCCTGGGGGCGTCGTTACTGCTAGACTGAATCAAATCGACATGAAGTGGCGAAGGAACAGCATGGACACACCTCTGCAGTGGTGGCGCCGTCATGGATGGCGCGGACGCCTTCTGGTCATTCTGATTGCACTGTATTTGCTCTGGGTACTGTTGGTGTTTCTGGTTCTGCCCGGCTGGTTGCGAGGCAAGGGCGAGACACTGCTGAGCGAGCGCCTGGGACGCACGGTCACCATCGAGCGATTGGCGCTCAACCCGCTGACACTCTCCGCCACGGTGGAGAACTTCAAGATCGCCGATGCCGACACCGGCACCCTGCTGGGCTTTAAACGGCTGTACGTGAACACCGAGTTCTGGGCGTCGCTGTTTCATTGGCGGCCCTGGATCGGGCGGGTCGAGCTGGATGGCCTGGACACGCGCCTGCGGCGCGCCCCCGACGGCACCCTCAATGTAGAGGATGTGATCGCTCGTCTTGGAGAGAGCGAACCGCCGCCGGAGCCGCCGCCGGATGAAGCGGAGCAGTCGAAGGGGCCGCCGGCCCTGACGGTCGCCTATCTCAGCCTCAGCAACGGTGAAATCAGCGTCACCGACGCGGTGGGAGAGGAACCGGTCAACCTCAAGCTGCCGGTGGCGTTCACCGTCGAGGACCTCACCACGCTGGCGCCGGAACAGGGCGACAACCGTTATGTTCTGCACATTGAGGGGCCCGACGGCGGCACCCTGGACTGGGACGGCCGCTTCTCACTGGCGCCGCTGACCACCGAGGGTCACCTGAAGATGGACGGCGTGGATCTGGTGTCCTTCGCCCGCCTGCTGGCGCCGCAGATCCGCTTTCGGGTGCCCTCCGGGGAGCTTGGTCTGGGCATGGATTACCGTTTCTCCGCCGCTCCGGGAGCCGGCCTGCAACTGGAGAATGGCCGCTTTTCCCTGCGCCGCTTAAGCATCGTGCCGCAGGGTTCGGAGCAGCCGACGCTGGAGCTGCCGGAACTGAGCGTGTCGGGGCTGGCAATGGACACCGCCAAGCGCCAGGTCAGCATTCCACAGGTGACGCTCAGCGGCCCGGCTCTGCGCGTGGTGCGCAACCCGGAGGGCGTCGATATCGCCACCCTGTTCCTGCCCCGCGACCCGCTCAAGGCCGAGCAGACCAAACAACGGGTGGAAGAGCAGGCCGACGACACCGCCGAGGCGATCAAAAGCGGTGATCAACAGAACTGGACGGTGACCCTGGACCAGCTTGAGGTGGAGCAGGGCGCGGTCACGCTCAGCGACCAGACGCTGGCGAAGCCGGCGGAATTGCGGCTCGGCGACGGCGCACTGCAACTCACCGACCTGAGCGTCGGCGACGAGATTGCCTGGCATTGGAGCGGCAGCGGCACGCTGGCCGGGCAAGGGCGCCTGGAGCACAGCGGCGAAGGCCATTACGCGCCGCTTAACGTGGACGCCCGGGTAAAACTGGAGGGTTTGCCACTGGACGCGCTAGCGCCCTGGGTGGAGGACGCCGCGCCGGTGGTGCTCAAGCAGGGCAGCGCGCACGCCGATCTGGCCATCAACGTGGCCGGCGAGGCGCCGGCGGTGCGTGTCAGTGGCAGCGCCGGAGTGGACCAGGTGGCGGTGCTGGAGCGCGGCGCCCAGGCGCCGTTTGTCAGCGTCGGCAGCCTCAAGGCCAGTGGGCTGGATGTGCGCACCGACCAGCACAGCGTGGCCTTGGCCGGTCTGGATATCAGTGGTCTGCAGCTGGATCACGACATCAATAAGAACGGCCAGGAGCTGATCAGCCGGCTCAGTGCCGGCGGCGCTGAAAACAGTTCCGGAAGCGGCCCGGAATGGCGAGTGCGGCTGAACAAAACCACGGTCAAGGACTCCCGGCTGGCCCACCATGACGAGTCCCAGTCGCCGCCGTTTCAGGTGTCGCTGGAGAAATGGAGTGGCTCACTGGCGAACTTCGACACCGCTGGCGACGCCGCCAAAGTGAACCTTGAGGGGCGTGTTAACGGCAACGCGCCACTCAAAGCCAGCGGCAGTATCGATCCCGACCCGCTGCTGGTCGATCTGACCGTGTCCCTGAAAGGCTACGGCATGGATGGGCTGACGCCCTACACCGGCCGTTACCTGGGTTACGCGGTGAACCGCGGCGTGCTCACCGTGGAAACCAAGGTGAAAATCGAGAACCAGACGTTAAGCAGCGATACCTCATTCGCCGCGGATCGCTTTTTCCTGGGCGATACCGTGGCCAGCGACGATGCCATCAGCGTGCCGGTGAAACTGGGCCTGGCGGTGTTGCGTGATGCCTCGGGGATGATCCAGCTACCCCTGGACGTCTCCGGCGATATGAGCGATCCCAGTTTCAGTGTCGCCGGGGTGGTGTTCCGGGTGATTCGCAACGTGCTGGTGAAGGCCGCCACGGCGCCGTTTTCATTGCTCGCTGGGCTGGTGGGTGGCGAAGATCTGGAACACATCGCCTTCGGTCCCGGCGAGGCGACGCCCAGCGCCGAGGTCGAGCAATCGCTGACGGCGTTGGCGAAAATGCTCGGCGAGCGACCCGAGCTGAGCGTGGAAATCAGTGGCCAGACCGACCAGCAGGACCGGCAAGCGCTGGCGGAAGCAGAGCTGGTCGAAGCCCTGGGCGGGGACTGGCCGGGGCTGGATGAAGCGGTCGCCGACGATGGCTTTTTCGGTCTGCAAAGGAAAATCATCAAACAGTTCGAAAAGCGGTTCGATCAGGACGCGGACACCCTGGGCGTGGAGGGTGACGGTGAGCAAGCCGACCAGGAACGGGCGCGACTCGCCTGGACGCGCATGCTGGAGAAAGCCAGTGCCGGCATCGGCAACGCGGCGTTGCAACAACTGGCCGCGCAGCGGGCCGGCAACGCCCGCGACGATCTGGTCAGTAAGCAAGGGATCGACGCGGCCCGGGTGCAACTGGCCGAGCCGAAGGTGGATGGCGATGTGGGCGGCGTGAAGCTCGGCCTGGGCAAAAACTGATGGCACTGGTTTGGGAACAACGCCGCGAAGGCGTGCTGTATCAGGTGCGCAGCCAGGGCGATTGCCTGCGCCTGTTCGCCAATGGCGTTCAACATTCGGAATTCCATCCCCGGCGGCTGGTGACCGGCAGTGTTTGGGATCTGTTGTGGCTGCCGGTACTGCTGGGCGAACCGCAACGGCTGCGCCGGGTATTGGTGTTGGGGCTGGGTGGCGGCACGCTGATTCCACCGTTGCGGGCCCTGCTGCAACCGGATCTGTTGCTGGCGGTGGAGCTTGACCCGCACCACCTGGCGGTGGCCCGGGAAGTGTTCTCGGTGATCGGTGAGGACACCGAGACGGTGCTGGCCGACGCGGTGGACTGGCTTGAGGCCTATGACGGCCCGCCCTTTGATCTGATCGTCGAGGATCTGTTCGCACCCCATAACCAGGCCGTCAGCCGGGCGGTGCCGGCTGATCGGGAATGGCTGGCGACCCTGCGGCGCCACGTCAGCGATCACGGCACGCTGGTGATGAACTTCGGTGATTTCGCTGAGTATCGCGACAGCGACGCCGCCGGCGACGCGGCCATGGCGGGCTGGGCCAGCCGGTTCCGGCTCTCGTGCGCGGACTGCCACAACGCGGTGATCGCCTTCACCCGGGAACCGGCTCGCAGCGTTCATCTGCGCCGCCGGGTTCAGTCACACCCCTTGCTCGAACCGCTGGTGAGGCGCGGCAAACTCGATTATCACATCCGCCAACTGGATTGATCGGGCCGGCGCGCCCTTAACGGGCGCCCAGCTCGGTATCGTCGTCGATCATGGCCATGGAATACGGTGTCTTCAGCTCCCTGGGCAGCAGCAACTGGGCGCTGCGTTGTTTGGCGTCGTGCAGACCGATGAACAGGACCCGGTAGGTGAGTACCGCCTGCACATAATCACGGGTTTCGTGGAACGGAATGGCTTCGATCCAGACATCCACCGGAACCGCCTCGTTCGGGTCATCGGCGAGCCATCGCCCGACCCGGCTGGGGCCGGCATTGTAGGCGGCCAGCGCCAATATCCGGTTGCCATTGAACTTGGTCAGCAACTCTTCCAGGTAGTGGCTGCCCATGTCGATATTGGTGGCCGGTTGCAGTAATTGCTCGGTGCCCGGGGCGCTTTGGCCCTGATCGCGCGCCACCTTGCGCGCGGTGGCCGGCATCAATTGCATCAAGCCGAGCGCCCCCACCGGTGAGCGGGCGTGGGGGTAAAAGGCGCTCTCCCGGCGCGCCACCGCCATCGCCAGCCACGGATCCAGGCCATAGCGGCGGCCGGCGTCGGCGAACAGCGCCTGGTGGGCCGGTGGGAAGCGCCACTGCAAAACGTTCCAGGTTTGTGCCTGGATCGAGGCCTGCACGGTGAGGTCGTACCAGCCCTGTTTCAGCGCCTTTTGCGCCAGCTGCCGGCGGGCCGGCTCGCTGCTGTGCGCGATCAGCCAGTTCCACTCTTTCCAGGCCAGGCCGGGCTCGCCGGCCTCACGCAGCAAGGTGATGCGGGCCAAAGCAGGCGGGTTGATGTCGGTGCTCACCGCCGCCGCGCTTTCCTCGCCAAAATGATACGGCTGGCCGATGCGATCCGCGGCCAGGAAGCCATAGAAATTGCGTTGCCGGGCGGCTTGCTGCCAATGGAGTTTTGCCTGGTTGGCATCGCCGCTTTCCTGCTCGGCGCGACCCAGCCAGTACAACCAGCGGCTGTCGGCCTGATTCTCCTGGGAGAGGCGGGCGATCCATTCCGGCAGGTGGCTCCAGTCCTGTTCGATGACCGCACGCCGGGCGCGCTGGTCGAGCAGCGTCTGGTTATCGTTTTCCGCCAGCCATTGATCCAGCCAGTCCTGGTTTTCCTCAATGCCACGGATGGTCGAATACCAGGCGATGCGCGTGGCGGCGCGCTGACGCAGGTTGGCGTCGGTGAGGCCAAGGGCACGGCTCTCCTGGCGGTAAATCTCTTTTGCTGCGACGGTGTCCTTGTACGCCAGCCGGCGCAAAGCGGCGGACAGCAGCACCTGGCGCTGGGCGTCGCTGAGCGCGCCGGGTAACTGACGCAGCTGCTTGGGGTCCTGATACAGGCGAATCAACCAGTCGCCGGCCATTTCGTTGGGTCCGTGGAGCATCTTGCGCAAATAGCGCATCAGACCGTCGCCGCGCTCGTCGAAAGCGAGCTGCATGCGTTGCCAGATTTCATCTTGCCCGATCACCCCCGCCTCCTGGGCGGCGTCGAACAGGGGGTCGCAACTGGATGGCCGGGAGAATCCGCTCAGCCACAGCTCCCGGGTTTGCTCGAGAACCCGGCCGCGATGGTCGCCGAGTTCGGCGCGCAATGCGTAGCAGCGCAACTCCACCGCTCTGGGCGGCGTGTCATACAGCGTGCGGGCGGCGTCCCAGCGCCCGGCGCGGGCGTAGGCGACCAGTGCCAGGCCACGGATATCGTTAGGCAGGGGGGAATCCGGGTACTGTTGCTGGTATTGCTCGATACGCGTCGGATTGAGTTCCGGCAATGCCGCGCGCAGGCGGTGAAAATCCAGATAGGCGCTCAAGGGGTGATCGTCCCCGAGACGGGCCTGGGTACGGGAAAGCGTTTCCCAGTCGTTATTACGGGCGGCGTGAAGCGCCTCTTCAAAGCTCGTGTCGGCGCCAACGGTGGCGCACGCGGTCAGATTGACCAGCAGACAGCAAACCAGAACTGCGGAACGGACCATCCATTGCCTCCACAACAACATCGGTTCAGGCTGCCATTCTAGCCAGCGCGGGCAGCGTGCAGGGTGGTGATTGTGTAAAACTTGGCGGGCTGCGATGCCACCGTGAAGCGGCGGCGATGAAATAGTCGTGAAGGACGGCCGGGGACGGCGCGTTGGGACGGCGCGTTGGGACGGCGCGTAGGGGACGGCGCGTAGGGGACGGCGCGAAAATGCCGCGCCCCGGACAGGCGCTGGCGGCGGGTTGCGTTATACTGCCGCCTTTTCTTCCCGGACTAAGGTGCGCATGGAAAACAGTACCCGACTATTGTGGCGTCAGCAGGACTCACTGGCGTCGCGTCGCGTTCTGGTGGTGGAGGCGAACGACCCGGCGCTGGCGGATCTGCCCGCTGATCGCATTTACCTCCACGCCGACGATTATGGTGTCGGCGCCCACCAGTGGGCACCGCTGCCGACCCTGCCGGAAGACGTGGATCTGGTGATCCTGCCTTTGCCCAAGGCGGTGGAGCGCCTTGAGCTGTTGCTGCGCAGCATCGCGGGCTCGATTGAATCCGCCCTGGAAGTCTGGCTGGTGGGCCCCGCCAAGGGCGGCATTCGCGGCGGCACCACGCGGCTGGCCCGCTACGCGGACGACGTGACCCTGGTGGACAGCGCCCGCCACTGCAAACTCTACCGCGCCCGGCTCCGGCCGGGCCCGGCGCTGAGCCTGTCTGACGTGGAGAGCCTGGTTCAGGTGGGCGATTTGCAGGTGATTTCCTACCCCGGCGTGTTCAGCCACGGCCGCCTGGACCAGGGAACGGCGCTTCTGCTGGACGCCCTGCAGGAGAACCTGCCCCGCGAGAAAGTGCTGGATATGGGCTGTGGCAGTGGCGTGATCTCAGCGGTGCTGGCCCACGCCGGTTGCCAGGTCAGCGCCAGCGATGTCAGTGCCACGGCGGTGGCCGCCGCCACCGCCACCCTGCAACGCAACGCCCTGCAGGGGCGGGTGGTGGGCGGAGACTTGTATTCCGGCGTGTCCGGGCGGCACCAGGCGTTGATCACCAACCCGCCGTTTCATGACGGCCGGGAGCGCACCACCGCGATTACCCGCCGGTTGATCGAACAGGCGCCGGGCTATCTGACGGAGCGCGGAGAGATGTGGATGGTCGCCAACCGGGAGCTGCCTTACGCGCAGTGGCTGGATGGCGCGTTTCGCCATGTTCAGGTGGTCCGTGAGACCAACCGCTTCCGGGTGTACCGCGCGTTGCGGTAAGCGCCGGGGCCATGGTGGCCTGTCACAGCAACCGGCCGGTCTCCCGCATCCAGGTGATGCACCGGCGCAACATAGCCTCAAGCGGCACGGTGTCGTTGAAGTCCAACTGCTGCACCGCCTTGCCACCATCGGCGTGAACCCGGCTGGTGACCAGCGCCACTTTTTCCGGGGTCAGGCTGGGCTCCTTGCCGGTGAACAAGCTGCCAATCGGGTAAAGTTGGCCGGCCAGGCGGATCGCCCATTCCGGCATGGGGCGTTTCGGGGTGGGTTTATTCAGCAAATGGCCGATGGTGGCGGCCAATTCCAGAAAACTGGCTTCCACCCCGGCAAGAATATAGTTCTCGCCGGTCGCGCCTTTTTCCCAGGCACTCAGGTGCGCCCGGGCCACTTCTTCCACGGCGCAGAAATTGCCGCCTCCAGGGGGCACGCCGGGCAGTTTGCCCTGGTCGATCAAGGTGATCATCTGTGACCAGTTGTGGGTGTCCCCGGCGCCAATAATGCCGCACGGGTTAAGGATCACCGCGTCCAGGCCGCTCTTGATACCACTGCGCACTTCTTCCTCGGCCAGATATTTGCTGCGGTTGTAACCGATCCAGTCGTGGGCGGCCAGCGATGGCGTGGTCTCATCGATGGGCCGTGGCTGAATACCCCAGGCGGAAATCGACGAGGTCAGAATAAACCGCCCGGCCTGGTTGCGCAGGGCGGCGGTGACCATCGCCCGGGTGCCCATCACGTTGTCCTGGTATTGGCGCCGGTTCTTCTTGCGCCACAGGCTGGTGTTGCCGGCCACGTGAAACACCGCGTCCACCGCCGGCGGCATCACCAAGGCCAGCTCGGTGGCGTTATCCATGGGCGCTTCCACCACCTGCATGCCGGATTCGCGCAGGCTTTCACCGTCACCGCCAGGGCGCACCAGGGCGGTGACCTGCCAGCCGGCACTGAGCAGTTGCCGGGCAATATGGTTGCCAAGAAACCCCCGGGCTCCGGTAATAAAGGCGCTGGGCATAGCGCGGCTCCGTGTGTTCAATGATGGTGGTGGACTGACAGAGGGTTATCGCCCAGAAGCTGGCGTCCTGCAAGCCGGATTATTGATCCACACTGCCGGCCGGCCGTCGTATTCGCAGAAAACTCGGGAAACGGGGCAGGCCGCTGCTGGTCCGGCCCCGGTACTGATAGGTAATGACGCTGCCAACCGGTGGCGGGCGGGCGCGCTCTTTATCGCTGAAGCCGGTACCAATGCGAAACTGGCGGCCGTTGTCGTCGGCCACCACCAGCGCCCCCAGCATACCGGTGTATTTGCCGTTGCCGGGCAAATACGCCACCACCCGGGCATCGTCGTCCTGATAGGGTTTCAGCTTGAGCAGGTCGTCGGAGCGGTAACCGTGGTAGGCGGCGTCGGCGCGATGCAGCATCAGCCCCTCACCGCCGCTGGCGAGCACCTTGCGCAAACGGGACATCAGGGCGGCCTGGTCTTCAATCTTGAACTGCTCCACGGCCTGGATGTACGGGTTTTGATTGGACGCCAGTAACGTTTTCAACCGCGCCAGCCGCTGATCAAAAGAGCCTGGCGCTCTCGGCATATCGAAGGCCATGAAACGGATGCGCCGCCACTGCCGGGGGTCCGGCTTGTCACGGCGTACCGCGCCGGACAGCGTGGCGAAGGTGCCCCGGCCCATCCACAACTCGCCATCGAGCGGCTGGTTTGGGAAGCCCGACGTGAACCACGGCGGCGCCTCGAACACATTGCCATTGCGGGAGAGCAGGCGATCGCCATTCCAATAGGCGCGCACGCCGTCGAGCTTTTCACTGACCCAATAGTCGCGCAGGTCACCCTGGTGATCGTAGACATTGGCCAGCATCAATGCCGGCACCGAGCGCCCCTGGCCCACGGTGGCGACCACGGTGGTGAACATCACCAGGCTGGCGGCAACGAAGTACGCAATCGGGCGAGACATCCTTGTTCCTTCCTTTAAAAAGTGGCGGTGACCCATCATCAGGGCCTTGGGTTAGGGAAAAGCGGGTGTGCGCCGGGCGGGCGGCGCGTGGCAGCCCGGCTCGCCTAGCGGCTGAAACCCGGCCCCTCACTGCGAAGCTCCAGAAAACGGGGGGAGCGGGGTTCCCCCTGGTCGGTGTAGCCGTAAAACGCATAGCGCACCACGCTGCCAATCGGCGGGGGATGCAAACGCTGCTGCTGGCTGAAACCCTCGCGCAACCGGATATGCCTGCCGGTGGCCGTGCGCAACAGCAGACCCGTTATCGGCCGGGGCTCCCCCTGGCCGGTGCTGAGCAGCGCTACCACCTTGGCTTCGCCTTTCTGGTAAGGGCGCAGATGAAGAAGATCGTTCTGGCGGGGTTGCCGGTAAAGAGCGCCATCCCGGTGCAGAATCAGCCCTTTGCCGCCGGCCTCAAGAATGGCCTGCAGATGCTTCGACAGCGACGCCCGGCCGGCCACCCTGATGTGGGGTGGCAAACGCAAATGCGCGGTGTCGGCGCCGTCCAGCAGAGTGTGCAATGCCCGCAGCCGTTCGCCGAAGGGGCCCGGGTGATCAGGCAGATCAACCACCATGAAATCGACGTCCCGCCACTGGCGTTCAGCGCCCACGCGGCGCTTCAGCAACGCCTCCAACCGACCGCCGCCGCCGCGGCCGATCCACAACCGGCCCTCCAGCGGCCGGTCGGGAAAGTCTCCGGTAAACCCGGCGGGCACCGGCAGCGGCTCGCCGGCGCCATTGAGAAGGCGCTCTCCATCCCAGTAGGCACGAATGCCCTGAAACTGCTCACGCACCCAGTAATCCGGTAACGCCACGCCTTCATGGAACGGCTCCGGCACCCGCCGCTCCGGCACGCCGGGCACGGCCCTCGCAACGCCGGCCATCAATACAATGGCAACCGCCAATGAACGAACTAAACAGTGCCGCATCTCTGATCCTCCCTGATTCGATGCCTATGCAAAGTTTAGCGAAGCCCAAGAGTGGGAACATTGGACCGGCTCTGAAAACGGGGTAGGCCAGCCACGGCGGTATAGCGAAGCCATTGACCATGGTCATGTAAGCTCAGGCCTACACCGCAACGCTGGACACACGCCCCGATAGCCGGTGTAATAGCGCCCGA
>TARA_R110001606_G_scaffold68797_1_pt1 | contig 16370 bp, 26 predicted proteins | sample TARA_R110001606 | Tara Oceans TARA_R110001606 (sample SAMEA4398315) | marine metagenome | biome: Polar Biome; feature: [SRF] surface water layer (ENVO:00010504); material: water (ENVO:00002006), including particulate matter (ENVO:01000060) such as... | depth 5 m | reverse complement strand
AATCTGTGCCTCTGTCGCACCCTCAAGCGCCAGCTTAAAAAGCGTGGTTTGCTCTTCGCTCATGCCAAGGGTTGCGACTTGAAGCTCTAGCTGGGCAATTTGATCACCGATCGCGTCACGAGCGCCACGCGCTGAATCGGCCATGTCGTCAAAGGCTTCGCCTGTTTCGTTCGCTAGCTTACGATTCTCAACAGCTGCTTCTGCTGCAGCCTCCCCGGCTTCCTGCGCTGCCTTGTAGGCCTTACGCAAACGCTCGCCTGCCAACGGTGTGTCGATCGTATCCTTCATGCTACTGAGCGCCTCAGACATGACGCCTTTTGCTAGCTCTGCTGATCGCCTCGCACTGTCAACGTTGACCTTTACGTCGATACCGGGTATCCCATCAATGGCGTCAAGGATTCCAGCGGTAGCGGTATATACCGCGTACTGCGCGGTAGCAAACATCAGCACGATGTTGTCAGCGACAAGCGAGAACGCACGCCCCACGCCGTCGCCAGCATCGACCACAAACGCCAGAGCATTTACGGCTGTCTCAACCGCACTTTCAACTTGCTTTCCTAGCCCGCCAGCCTCGTCTGCTGAATTTAGAAACTCATCACCTACAGCCTTGAGAATCGGTGCAAGTTGAACAGTTAATTGCTTTCCTATACCGTCAGTAAGCAGCCCGAAGGTACTCATGGCATCGTTCGCCATTTCTACCTTGGCGGCATCAACGTCTGATAGGTTCAGGCCGAATATCTCTACCTGCCGTGCCGCCTCTGCAATGGTCCCAGGGTCCAGCTGCTGGATGGCTGCAGCGTTGCGAGTGCCGAATAGATCACCAGCTACTGCGGCGCGCTCTGAAGCACTGACATTCTCGGCCAGCGCTTTGTTGATCATTGCAATTCGCTGATCAAGCGGCACGTCATAGACTTCTTGTGCGCTCAAGCCCAAGCGCTCGAATGCATCCGCCTGCAAGGTGACGCCCTGAATTGCCTTGCCAATATTGGCGTTCAGCGTGCGGCCGGCGGTCTCAATGGTGTTAAAGCCAACGCCGCCAAGCTCTCCAGCGCGGCGCAAGTTGGCCATGCTCTCGTAGGTGGTGTCGAGCTTCTGCGCCACCTTGGCCTGCTCGTCAATCAGATCCCGCTCGCGCTGAATCATCAACACGATGCCAGCGGCTGCAGCTGTTGCGCCCACCCCAATGGCTGTACCGACAGCTTTGCCGTACTTCGCCATCTGATCCGAGTTTTTCTTGGTCTGACGCGCGGCCTTGTCCATTGGCCCGGTGAATCCGCCGGTCTTGGCGATCAAATCTAGCGTTAGCGTGCCAAGGCTTTTACTTGCCATGATTTTTCTCCAGGCATAAAAAAGCCCGCGCGCGGCGGGCAGAAAATGAGCAATAAAAAACCCGCCGAAGCGGGCTATGAGTTGCGTTACGGTTTTTCTATATACACCGCTGAATTTTTTCAGCGATGGCTTTAAGTGCATTAAGTGCCAACTCTGGAGACGCGTGCTTGTGCGCCCCTAGCGGCTGAAATCCACTGTTAGCGATTATCCCAGTGTCCAGTTGAGCTACTTCAATATTCGAGAATACATATTCTGTTTTGCCTTCTTTATTGCTCAAGGCCATATTGAACCGAATAACCTTATCAACTGGAATCATCCCTGGAAGCTGATAAACAGCACTTCCTTGGGCTGCAACAGACGCCCCGTCCTTGCTCGCATACATGATCACCTCCCCACCGTCTACGGAGCGTGACCGCTCTACCCGGTAGTAGTTTCCTGTATAAGCACCAAAATAACTTTGCGAATCGTCTTTAACGTCAACCTGTCGATTAGATACGTGCTGGGCAACGCAGTATCCCAGATCGTTGCCAATAGAAGCTGGAGCGGCGTATGAAAAGGTGACACCAGAAACGGCCTGAGCACCATATATCCAAGGCTTCAGCTCTACGTTTTCGTATCCTGAGAGACCGCGCGAAGGTGCGACACTTGCGCAAGAAGCGACAAGCGCGCACAAAAATAACAAAACTATGATTTTCATAACATTCTCCCTGATAGATAGGGAGAATGTATCGCAAGCCTACACCAAAACCCAGCATAAGCTGGGTTCGGTATTGCCGCTTGATTTATGCGGGCAGAGCGTTACGGCTTACAACGTAGTTTTGCGGCTCTTCAATCGTGTTGCCGAGGTTGTGCACTAATCCTCGGAACGCTTCAAACTTGTTGCGATAGGTGCGGAACTCCCACCATGCGGCCTCTACTGCGTAGCCGTTGCGGCTCAGCTCTGCAAGTATCATTTCGCAGAATGATGTTCGCGGGCTGCTCAAATCTTCCAGCGTGACTTGCAGGGTTTCGTGATTATCGTTGTACGGCGTCAACATTCCGGGCCGACGACAAGTCAGCGCATCCAGCGGGTAGTGAATGTTCAGCGGAGGCTTGGGCGCCGCTGGTTTTTCCTTGCCAAGCCATTCGCCCTCAATCGCATACGCTGCAATGAAGTTGCGCGCACTATCCATTTGCTCTGCCGGGATATCCTGAGCCGATACTACACTGAATGCCTTATGTACTTGTGACCACACATGCATCATTGCGCGCTTGCGTGACGGCGCTGGCAGATGGCGAACCTTGCCGTTCAGGACGGCGCCAAGGCAGTGGAATCCATCAGTGCCGATAGTCTGGCCCAGCAGTGTAAACATTTGGTTGTTTTGATCTTCGTAGCGGCCATTTTTGCGAATAGCTGGAAGAACTTCTCCCGCCACCCACATCTGAAAAGGCAAGGCTTTAGGTTTATCGGATCGGCCTAGGAAAAAATACAGGCCTTGCTCAGAAAGCATAAGCAGCTTCTGTGTTCCGCCAGGGGTGTGAATCGGATTCACCCCCTTCCACTGTTCCGGCACATGCTCAGTTAGCTTTGCCGGGCTGCTTGACTTTGCATACCCTAAAGAGCTGATTATGTCTTTTGCCGCGAACCATGGCTCAGTGCCGATCATCACCGTACGCACTGAGCGCTCTTCAAAGCTGAAAGGGATGACATTAGATACTGCTGTGCTATTATTCTTCATGACGTTTTGATCCTTTGTAGTTTCGACGTTATCCAAAGCCCCGGCCTGCACGCTGGGGCTTTTTTTATGCTTGATTTGGTTGCTCATCCCGCTTCATAGCCTCTTCAATCATTCTCGATACAAGCCAATTCTGGCTCCGCTCTTCTTTGCTTGCCTTATTAGAGAGCCACTCCTTAGCCTCTGGCTTCAAACGGACAATAACCTGCGCCATATCTCTAACTTTCATCGCCTTCTCCTATGCATCACCGTGGTATGTATGATCAATGTATAACCGTGATGCATTGCTGTCAACACCACGGTGATGCATTCTTTATTTAATTACCTATAAATTGACACTGGAACTCCATGAGCAGGTCTGACCCACAGTTCAATCTCCGCATACCCGCAGAGCTCCGCGACAAAGTAGCTGAAGCGGCTTCGGAAAACAGGCGCTCCGCCACGGCTGAGATAATCGCTCGCCTCGAAGAGAGCTTCCAGAGCCCTATCGGCCTGCCCGACACTACTGCAGATCAGATGAAAAACGTGCTCGAATCGCAACAGAGGCTGAATAGTGCCATGGAAAGCATTCTTCGCCAGCTGGACTCCCGCCCCATAAAGAAGCGGGATTAAGATTGCCTACTTCCAAATATCCATAGCCTGCTCCAGCGTCATCGCCGGCTCTTCCATGTGCGGCATGAAGTCGTAAATCTTGTAGCCGCCGTTCTTGCTGTGCGTATTCACGTAGAACATTGAAAGCTGCGCTGTTCCACGCTCAACGCGCATACCCAGGTTGAAGCTGCCGCGAAGCCTTCGGTATTTCATCCATTGCAGCGCTTCCTGATAGCCAAGCCGCTGCTGGGCTTCAGCGATGGTGGATCCGCCCACCCCGCACAGGACGAGCTCATGCCAGAACTCGTCCAGCTCGCTTAGCTCTTCGTCTTTCCCGCGCCGTTTACCTCGCCCATTACGCGAAGCAACTCCATGACCAGTTCACGGCTCATTGGCCCGCGCTCTGGATCGGCCTCGCCGGTAATGTCGCCAACAGCGAAAACCGGCTTACCCTCGGCATCACATATGCTTGAGGAAATGCGCCCGGCAATAGGGTCTGACTTGCTGACCGATGCGGTGATGTCTGACACAGCGGCGGCATAGCCAATGCGGCGAACATAGACGGTTGCCTTGGATTCGCCATCAGGCAGCGTGATTTCTTTCGCCACAGGGGCGCCCGTGAAGGCGCCCGCTGCTTTGAGGTTGTCGATGGTCAGGTTCATACTTTCGGAATCCAGGCAGAGCCACCAGAGCGCTGGATGGTCGCAGCAGTAGTGACCACAGTGTTAGCAGCGAAGTCGAACGGGAAATCGGACACATAGCCCTCGAAGATGAACCACGTCCGAGTGGTCGGCAGCTCGAAGTCATCACCGGCGACATTGACGGTCGGCGGGATGTCCTTGCCGTCAGACCAGCCTACAGCCCACATGATGTTCTCGATGGTGTCGTCTTCGCTCAGCTCATGCAGGCGCACATGCGAGTCATTGCGCGGGTCAGCGTTCAGGGTCATAGATGCCTGACCGGGGGTGCGAAGGCCTCGCAGATAGGTGCGCACGCTGGCATCAAGGCAAGTGGTTTCGATCTGGTCGACAGGGTTGCCGCCAGGGGTGAATGCGGTTGCGCATTCGATTTCGATCACTTCAAGAGCAGCGGGATCGGCGACAGTTGGCACCAATGCATAGATTTGGGTGCCTTGTGCAAGAATTGCCATGGTGTAATTCCTCGGGGGTTTTTGGGCAATAAAAAACCCGCCGAAGCGGGTTGTTGGTTAGTGCTCTGTTTATCGCTTGACTAGCCAGTCAACGTCGAATGAGTAGCGGTAAAGCTTGGTATCTTTTTCGCGACTTTCGCCGCGCCATCCAACAATATGAGCGTGCGGCTCGATAGCGTCTCGCAACGCCTCAGCTGTAGCCCTGGCGCTGCTGCCAGTGAGCGCGTAGACATCGACCTGAATGGTGTATGCATCAATGTCAGGAACTTGGTTGATGTAGTTCTCCGGACTGCCTGATACCGTCTGCCACACGGCATACGGAAGCGCGTAGCCAGATTCGGTTGGCTCTGGCGCATCACCAAACGGCCAGAGCCGAGTAGGTGAATTGCCTAGGAATGCTGTTGCCGCAGCTGAGGCGGCAACAGCTTGGAAAATTGGTGCAAACATGATTACCCCTGTGCCGCTTTCTTGGCAGCACGTTTAATGGCCCGATCAATAGCCTTTTCGTAGGCCGTGGCGAACTCGGTGATCGTTGCATCAATATTGTTGGCAAGCGCCTTACGCATAAACGGCTGGGCGGCCATGTGGCTAGCACCAAATTCGATCAGGCGCCAGTGCGGCGTTGGTCCGTTAGCTCCGGCATCAGGGTTGCCTTGTACTTTTATCTTGGCTCCATATAGCACGCCAATACGAAAACCAAGATCGCCGGTTTTCTTGAAAAGCTTCCCGTTCCATCGCAGCGCTATATTGTCGGCAATGCTGCGTCCAGTGCTTGGATCGTCTATCTTGCTCGCCCCATCCTTGGCCTTGTTAGCCACAAGCTTTGCTGCTTTGCGAAGAGCAGATCTGCCGCCCTTTCGCTTTAAGTCATAGTCGATTGACTCCATCTTGCTCAGCAAGGAATCAAGCCCTATAAGCTTAAAATCAACGCTTTCAGCCATCATTCACCCCGGCAGATACGGCAAGGGTTAGATACTCAAGGCCGCTATCAGCATCAGGCATCACGCCCTGAATGTTGTAGATTGCGCCGCGGTGCAGGATCCGCATCGAGGGCAGCACGCCCTCGCGGTAGCGGATCACAATGCGCGCTGACAAAGACGACTGCGTAGCGCTCGATGCAATGAAGTCCTTGACCGATAGCGGCTCAACGGATGCGGGCACCCTGTCCCATGTTGTCGCCCAGCCTTGGACCATTTCACCGGTCACAGGGTCTTGCGTTGTGCCGGGTGACTGGAAGGTGATCCGGTGGCGGAGTTTGCCGGCGCGCATTAGATGCCCAGCCCTATGCGGGAAGGCCAGAGCAGAGAATCTGCGCCGTTCGGCAGGGCAGCAACCGAAACACCCGCCACCACGTCTTCGCGATTGGCGTACAGGTGGCCAGTGATCAGAAGGCATGCCGACACAATGGCGGGCTTGATCACAATGCCATTCTGAATTCTCAGGGCTGCGACCAGGCTGTCAGCCAGGATGGCCTGTGCATCTGCAATGACTTCATTCTTCACAGCCTCGTCAGTGATCGCTGCGGCTGCCAAGATAGCAGCGTCATACACTGCCCGGGCATCAGATCGCAGAGTCGGCACGGTAGCCCGGGCAGCGGCAAGCGCGGCATCATCGGCATAAAACCGGCGCTGAATGAAATCCTGCGCTGTGTCTTCTGCCGCATCAAGGCAACGCTGCACCAGAGCCAGGTCTTCCGGCTCGGCGTAGGTGTGCTCCATTGCCGACTCGATAGCGATCACAGACATAGTTAGTCAGCCTTTTTGACGGCTTTGGGTTTGGCCGCCGGCTTGTCTGCCGCGGGCTTTGAGTCTACTTTGATCGCCTGCGCAATGTTGCGGGTGACCAACTCACGCCCGTGCTGCTCGAGCGTTTCGAAATCTTGGCCGGGCAGAACAACGCTACCGGCGTGCCAGAATGGTTTTTTCGCTTTCATCTTCATGATCAGCCTCCAGCTTCCGGCCCCGAATTGGGGCCGGAATCAGGGTTGTGTTACGGAGTAGGAACGGTGAAGGTGCCGTAGATGAAGGCTTCGGGGCGCTTCACTGCCAGGGCCAGACGCTCTTCGCAGCGAATCGAGATCATGTTCTTCTCGAAGTCGTCGGCGTTCTCGGTTGAGATCACCACGTTGGCATCTTCGCGGTCGAAGATCTGGGCGCCGGTCTGGAACGCACCGGTCAAGAACTTGCCCTGGAAAGCGGCAATCTCGGTAGCAACAACAGGCAAGCCCCACAGGCTTGGACCGGCCAGCTGCAGAGGGTTGCCGATGATGTAGCGGCCCAAGGTGTCCTTGGTCAGCTCGATCTTGGCCCAGTCCACGAAGTGCAGCACGTGGCCGGATGCAGGCAGGCGAGCAAGCTGGGCTTGCAGCATTGCCAGGCGAAGCTCATCAATCTGGGTCAGCGCATCAGGTGCAAACTCGGCGCTGTAGGCGCTGGCCTGGGGAACAATACCGTTCAGGTTGACGCCAGTACCGTCGCCAAACAGGATCTGACCTTCTTCCACATACTTCAGGCCATAACGCATTTCGGCGTCAATGGTGGATTGAAGCTGCGCGAAGTCGTCGAGGATCTGCTTCGATGCCTTGAACATGTGCGCGATAGTGGTTACCGGCGTGATCTTGGTATCGAACTCGATATCGCTGTAAGGCTTGCCGCCAGCCGGGTTTTCGCCAACAGGTGCCGCGTTGTTGGTGAAGCCGGTCTGCTGGACCCAGAAGATCGCGGGCGAAGTGGTGCGGCCTGGGGCGATCAGATCACGGATGAACAGGCGCTGCTTCGGCATAACGTCAATGCCGGGCAGGCGCTGTGGCTCCACTACGCCTTCAGCAACGTCAGTGCTCAGCAATGCAGCATTGACCGGCACAGACACGCGGCGATTTCCCTGCACGCTCTTGGCGAACTCGGCCAGAGCCTCGGACTTGATCACCACCTGGCCCAGGCTTTCGCGCGGATTGGCGGAGTTCTGGGCAGGCATGCGAGCAAACTCTTGCTCCAGCTCGCCCAGCTGCGCCTTGAGCTGCTTTTCAGCTTCGGTCAGGGTGTTGAACTTAAGGGCCATTTCATCAACGGCTGCCTTGGTTTCGGCAGACAACGAACCGGCTTTAGTGGCTTCTTTCAAAGCAGAGTCGGCTTTGATACTGAAGTCGCTGGAAGCTTTCTCCAGCTCGGCACTCATTTTGGCGAGCAGTTGCGCTTGATCAGACATTGGGTATTCCTCTTACTTGATTGCGGCTGCCGAGAAGCGGGCTAAAGCTCGCTCTAGATCGGCGATCGGTTCGGCCAGATCGGCCAGGTTGTCGGCAGCGTCATGCGTACCGGGTTGAGTAGCGCTAGGCGTACTCGACTTGATTTCTTGGATAAGGGCGCGACGCTCGCTGCGCGGCATACCCTGCTTGGCAAGGATGACGTCCAGCTTCTTGGCGGCGGCGAAATGGGCGGATGCTTTGGCGGACTCTTGAACCTCATCAGAGGAAAGTAATGCGTCGGCAAAGCCCTGCTCTACTGCGGCAGACCCGTTGATCCATGTTTCGCCGTCCATGAGTGCCTTCATGGCCTCAATGTCTTCGCCAGTACGGGCTGAATAGATATCAGCCATAGCGGCGTCGAACGGCTCCAGGGTGTCCGCCAGATCTCGGAACTGATGACGGTTGCCCATGGCGATGGTCCAGCTGTTGTGGATCATCAGGAAGCCTGAGCGAGCAATCTGTATCTCATCGCCAGCCATGGCCACAATTGATGCGGCGGAGGCGGAAAGACCCAGCACCTTGACGGTGACTTTGCCCTTGTACTCGCGCAGCATGTTGTAGATGGCAAGGCCCTCGAACATGTCTCCTCCCGGGGAGTTCATGTTGATGGTCACATCCTCGCCGCCAAAGCTACGGAGCAAGCCGCCCACGCGCTTGGCGGTAATGCCGTCGCCGGTCCAGTCGTCATACCCAATAGCGTCCAGCATCGAAATTGTATTGGGCTCATCCTGCGCAGCCTGAATGCCTGGGTTCCATCGCTCCAGAGCCTGCGGCTTCAGGTCGAATGAGACGCCCGCAGATGGGCGCCCCGCCGGCGCTGCCGGAAGGCTTCGAATCGTCATGGCTATTCTCCAGTGCTGCCGGTGGTCCGGCCTTGTTCTGTTGGCTTGATGAATGACTGCAGAGCAGCACGTAACTGCTCGCCTTCGCTTGGCGCCTTGCCAAGCTGGTCAAGCGGAATAAGGTTCGATTGCACGGTGTAGATATCACCGCCGGGGATTGGCGGCATGTTCTCAAGCGCAGCAACTCGGTCGCGGTTCATCCAGCCATTCTGCAATGCGCTGGCATACCATTCGCGGCGGGCATTAAGATCAGCGCGCAGCAGGCCCTCTACGGCAAACTCAGCGTAATAGGTGTCTGCCTCTGCCTCGCTAATCAAGCAGCGAATAATCTCCTGCTCGATGTTATCCAACAGCGGTCGCAGCGTGTTGGTGAGGAACTGAAGGTTCATGCCTTCGACGCTGCTGGCCCAACTTGAGGCCTTTTCCATGTGACCAACCATCATCGGCGGTACGCGGAACCACCGGCATATCTCTTCAATCTGGAATGCGCGGGTTTCCAGCATCTGAGCCGCTTCAGGGTCCATCGTGACGCCCTGATATTTCAGGCCGCCTTCCAGCACCATCAGCTTTCCGGCGTTCTTTGATCCTGAGAAAGCAACCAGGCTTTTGCGCAACTCTTCCCGCTGGGGCCCGGTCAGTGTTCCGGTCTCTTGGCTGAGAAAGCCGGAGGCCTGCATGCCGTTCTCGAAGAACTTGGCGGCAGCCTCATCAGCAGACATGGCGGCGCCAATCACATCGCGCCCGGCATTGATCGGCATCATGCCTGCTACGCCATCCATGCCAAAACCGCGAATATGCATGATCTGGCTTTCGCTCAGAACGCGCTTGGCGCCGTTCTCGGTGTAGGTGTATTCAAGCTTACCTGTCTTCAACCGCTTGACTGTCATCAGCTGCGGCAGCAAAGGCACAAGCGCGACGATTCGGCTACCCACATATTTCTTTTCAATGAATGCGTTGCCACGGATAACCAAGCTGGCCACGACAGTTAGCATGAATCGGCCCGGCGTCATTTCAGCATTGGGCTTGATGCACAGAACTCTATACAGCGGGTGGTTGGTTGCGGCCTCTCTTGAGCCATCAGGCATGCGGCGGTATAGCTTCAGCGGCAAAGTTGAAACCGTTTCACTCAGCAGGCGCACGCAAGCCCAGACAGTCGAAAGCTGCATAGCGCCGTCAACAGTCACCGACTTGCCGCTGTTCGAAGTACCGTATAACTCCTGCCAGAAACCAGTTGTGGTCAGGCCGATAGGCACGCCAAGCCAGCTAAGCAGGGCGCTCTTTACGCGTCCGGGCTTTTTGTCTTCGGCCATTAGATTCCTACCATTATTGGGTTTGAAATGAATCCGGCAACATCACCGAGCTCGACTTCCTCTTGTCCTACCGCTGCCAGCGCCATGGCCAGTGCAACCATGCCGTCAATGCGGCCAGTTGTTTTTGCCTTGGTGAACTTGCGCCCGCCTGCCGGGTCACTGACGGCCACCGCGTTGGCGGCGCACATGGTCAGCACCGGATGGTTGCCGTGTCGCAACTTGCGTGAAAGGAGCCGTGACTCAAGCTCTCGAAGTGCGGGGCTCATGTCCTTGAAGCCCTGGCCGAACTCGACGAACCGCTCAAGCTCTTCTTCGGTGAAGCCGGCACGCTCCAGCCAGGGCCGAAGGTGGCGCATGTTGTAGCGGTCGAAGTTCAGGCGAAGCACGTCGAAGTTGTCGAACACCCAGCGCAGGTACTCGGCAACGAACTCATATTCGATTGATCTGCCGGGGCAGGTATTCAGGTGGCCGTCTCGGGCCCACTTGTCATACGGCACCCGGTCATTGCGTGACTTCTCAGCAAGCCCTTCCTCGGGCAGCCAGAAGGTCGGCACCACATCACCGCCTTCACTGACCAGCACCAGGGCTGTCAGGTCGCTGACGCTGGACAGGTCGAGCCCACCAAATACCGATTGCCCTTCCAGGCTGTTTGGTTGCGCTCCACTCTCTTGCCAGATGCTGCGACTGACGAATGGCGACCTGGCCTCGACGCGCTGGTTCAGAATCAAGTTGCGGTAGGCCGGCTCTCTGCTCGGCAGACGCTTTGCGTCCGAGGCCTGGCGCAGCACCTCTTCCTTGTTCATGAAGTCGTCGAAGTGCGGATTGGCCTTTCGTATTGCCTTGATGCCGAATGGGTCCAGATCCATCGGCGCCGTGCAGAGCTCAACCTTGTTGCGCGGGTCAGCGCCGGTCAGGGCGTCATCGATCAGCAGGCTAAGCAGGTCGGCATCCGTTGGCGCCTGGGTACTGATGATGATTGACAGTGGATTCTCTTGTGCGGCTGACGCTGTTTCGAGCGCTTCGTACAGCTGCGACCGGGGGCCGACTACCTGACCCAATTCGTCATGGATGACCAGCGCAGGCGACAGGCCGAACTTGGTTGATGCGTCAGCCGATAGCGCCTTGAAGAAGGTGCCCAGCTCGCCGCACAGCAGTTCCTTTGCCGTGTCCCGTATGTTGACGTACTGCGACAGGTCCGGGCTCATGCGGACCACCTTGGCCGCAAGCTCAAACAGGATGGCGGCCTGATCCCTAGACTGCGCCGCACTATATAGCTGGCTGTTGGGCCTGGCCTCCGGGCCGCACAAGTGCAGCAGAACAATGAAGGCTGACAACGCGGTCTTGGCGTTCTTCCTGGCCATGGACAGGATGAATGTCCGGGTCGGGCTGTCGTAAATCCGTTTGATCCACCGGCGCTGATGCTTGGTCAGCTTGACGCGCTGCCCGACCATGCGGCCTTCAGGGATACAGCAGTGCTGCTCGATCCATTGGCAGTTGCGCTCACCCCTGGTTAGTCGTTTTCGACCTGCCATGGTTTGCGCCCCTTGTTACCTTTGCTTGCCGTGTCTGCTGACTTGGCGTTGTACAGGCTCTGCTGTGTCAGCCGCATGGACCTAAGCAGCGCGTTTATGCATCGAGTTTCGCGCTCAAGCATCGCGCCCAGCTTGTCGAATCGCTTCAGACCTTCGTCATCCACCAGCCAGGCCGGGTCGAAACACTCCAACTGCTGCGCGATCAGATCGGCCTGAACCTTGTGCCGGCAATACTGAGTCAGCATCGAAGCGTTCTCAGGGCCGAACCATTCAGCCGGTCGGGAGTTGACGACCGCGACCCACTCTGCCTTTTGTGCCGGGGTCAGGTTGCACGGGGGCGCGATGCGAGAATCAATCCCGCCACGCGCTGCCACCGACAGCGAGGCGACCGACTTTTTGCCTCTTTCTGCCATCGGCTTTTACCTAAAATTGTTGCGGTTAATGTGAATTAACTTTTGGAGGCGGTTTCCAGTAGATTGACGCCGGACTTTTGACCCACCCCTCCCCCTTTCGGGCGTGCAGATTGCACGATGCGATCACTCGACAGGCCAGCCATCAGCACCTATGGTTGCCCTGAACTGATAACCAATGTCATCAGCGGTCTTGCGTGCGTGGCATCCATTCACACCAGTGCATAGCACCTGGCAGTTGTCGTCCGTGTCCTCTCCCTCTTTGCAGAGCGGGACAACATGATCAAGCTCGAAGCCGTCAGGAAAACGCGTGAGCCTTCCGCATCGCTTGCACGTAGGGTCGGCAGTCCATACCCGTAATCGGCGAGCCTGAAGCGCCCTACCTCGGATGCGGGGGGAGTTATCGAATCTTTGTGCCATCCATGTAAGTCTCTGGCTGTGCGTCAGGGTCTTCGCTCTCTTCCTCGCCTAGCGCTTCGATCAGTGTCAGCAGTAGCTCGTTGGTCTTGCGCTGCTCTTCGATCATCTGAATCAGCAGGTCTTCCATGTGCTCTCTCCCATGCAATGCGTGACCACTTGGCTATCCACTCTCTGCGCTGCTGACAAGCTGAACAGGCCAAAGGTTAGAGACTCGGCAGGCAGAGCCTTACACCAACTCTTCCTACCTCAGTGCGATAGAAGGCATCGGAAATTGTTGCCACCTCGATAAACCCAATATCAATACTCGCGATGCTTATTCCATATTGCTCAGCAAATGAACTGCAGAGCCCTGCTACTTCACGCTGAATCTCCCCGGCTAATGTCTGCTTAGCATTATTAAGCTCAACCAATGCAGACTTTGTTTGCTCTTGCTTGGTAGTCATGCTTTCTTCCTCAGCACAGCTGCTACATTTCCACGTGACTGCCATACCAGCACAGCCAGGATGACAAACACGATCAGCAGGAACGGGTTAACGGGATCAATCGGCAGGCCCTTCAGCATTGACAGGAAGTTGTCCAAGGCATAGCCACCAGTTCCAACAGCCAGCATGTAGGCGCACACGCTCATGCCTAATCGATAGCGGCATCCCTGGGGGCAGAACGTGGCAAGCCTCCAGCAGATATAGCTGCATAGCATCGAGGCAATCATGGTGTACAGATCAACTATCATTGCGGCTCCGGGTAATGAACTCTGCAATGGTGGTAATCCAGCCTGGCGTTTTCCCTCCGCCGAACCACTCCATGAGACTGATGCAGATCACCACCGAAAACATCCCGCCAAGCAAGGCAGGGATAGCTGCAGTGCTGGTCCAGTCTCGTGCTACCAGCTCAGCTGATACGAAGTAGCCAGCGATCCACGAGAAGATGAAGTAGCCTGCCTTGGCCAACCAGCTCAGATCCTTTGAGAAAATCATGAAGAACAGCGCACCAGCAAACGCACCGGTCACAGCCTCAAGGTTCAAGCCTGGTATCAGGGGTGACGCAGCAACGCCAATTGCCCCAGCGGCTGCGATGGCTCCACTGCTGATATCAGTCATACGGTCTCCGTAACGGCGAGGCCACACGCATGAGGCCAAAACGAGAAGCCCGCTATTGGCAGGCTTGGCATGTGAATCCCCAGCCACACGCACTGTCACAGCCCGTCTGGAAACGAAGGCGTGGCGCGGCGGCTGGAAAACTTTAATAAAAAGGCCTGATGGGGTCAGGCAAGGAGCGATGGGGATCGCTTTGGATCGGGCATAAAAAAGCCCCGGCGTTTAGGCCAGGGCTTTAAGTGACAAGTCGTGCAATATGACTAAATAGTCGCTCATCTGCTCACAGCTTGCAACCACTTTCTACGCCGCTTCGCCAACTTTCAAACAATGCTCAACCAGCAGCCGCTCTACGGCTTCGTGAGCATCGCGGTAGCTTTCGTTCAGCCACTTGTCCGTGACGCACTTCCATCGGCGCAGCGTACCTTCGGGTGTGCCGTCATTGTCCCAGCTGTGTAACACATAGAAGGCATCCGGCAGGCTTCGAGTACTGGTCTGCCCATTCGCGCGCTTGGGCATCACCCAGGCAGTGACAGCCTTCAACCTGAACAGGTGATGCGCTGGCGTGACGGCGTGGTGTGACAGCCAGTTGATGGCCTCCACCACTTCAGCGTTGTTGATGCTGCGCCGCGCAACCAGCGCGAACCACTGCGCCGGCGTCAGTTCCCTATGCAGCATTCCCCGCGTCATGGCGTCTTGGGTAAGCCGATCCTCTGCACTCAGGCCCGACGGCGGATTTGGCGGCAACTCTGGATAGCCTGGCGGCACATACCGCATCTGCCAGCCTGACTTCGCGGTACCATCGTTGGTCTCGATCGACATTACCCGTGCGATGCAATGGCCTGCGTCTCTGTAGATCATCGGTCAATCCCCTGTGTAGTTGCCGCGCGCGCCGTCACGCGAGCTTGATTGGTAGTGCCTTTCGGCACCCACTGGCCTATCTCGTTGCTCAACCAGCGCCTGTAGCACTTTCGTCAGGCTGAGCTGCTTGCTAAGGCAGCGGCCAAGCTGTCTGGTGATGTCTTGCTCTGCCATGGGATGCCAGCCAATGCCATCACAAGCGGTGCAATCAAGATCATGAAACACGCCTGGCGTAGTGCCCTTGCCCTTGCACACACCGCACATATCCGGTAGGCCGGTGGCTTTGACAGCTATGCTCACTCTCTTTCCTCCCTATGAATCATCACGCACTGGTCCAGCTGATCTGGATCTGGCCCCACAAACAAACCGTCACGCGGCCCTGTCACGAAATACACCTCATCACCTCCCACCAACTTCATCGTGCGCTGATACCCGTCGTCGGTTTCCCAGATATCCAGGCCAGGCTCTACCCGCTCCCACACCGGCCAATCAGTCAAAGTATTCGCGCTCCCAGCCGCTGCCCTTTTTCTTCACAGCCACGAACCGCACCGGGAACTGCTCGGCCGCCACCTTGATCTTCACCCTGGCATCATCAGTCCAAAACCCTTTCACCTCGTGTTGTTCGAGCAGCCCATCAGCGCGCATCACCGAGAAATCAGGGCTGTAAAAAGTGTTATCTGCCAGCCTGAATTTGATCCCCTCAAAGCGATACCACAGGATTTCGCCAGCGGCCTTGAGCGCGCCCAAGTAGCGGTCATAGGCCTGCTCTGTCTTGTTCATCTTGCCGGCCTTCATCCTGCCGAGGGCTTGCATCCGGGTCATCGAATTGGCTGTTTTCTGCATAACTTCATCCTCCCCCCGTAGATATACAAAATTACGCTGAATCGCCTGCGGAATATGGCCTAGCGCGATTTGAAAGAAGTGCAGGAAGAGCCACTTTTGCGCCGTGCGCCTCAGCAAAACCCAGCTCATCAAGCCGTGCATGCCAGCGCTCCATCGCGTCACGCATCCTGTCCATTAAGTCGCGGGTCAGGTAAGTCTCAGCGGTCGCGCCCAAAGTGTGATTCAGTAGGATCTCTGCCACATGATGGTCAATTCCAATATCGGTCAAACTTGAACGCATTAACTTGCGCAAGTCGTGACTGCTCCATTGCCGCCCGCTGACTTTCCGGAATAAGGCGTGTGCGCTTGTATTAGCCATGCGACTGCCGCCCCTAACTGAGAACACCCAAGTGGCTTTAAGACGAGGATCAGGTAGAGCCGCTCTGTAGCGGCCTAGCAAAGCAATAATTTGTGGTGTTAGTGGCAGCGGGTGCTGGCGTCTGCTTTTATTATTCGACTCTGGAATGATCCAAATTCGCTCATCTAAAGATATGTGCACCCATTCAGCTTTAAGTGATTCAGCAATACGCGTTCCATGCGCCAGCATCATCAAAGGAAGCATTCCTTTAACCGGGTCTGCGTTAAAGTTCTCTACCAGCAGAGCAACCAGCCAAGCCAAATCAACGCGTGAAAAAGCTGCGGGCTTCGGCCTTAGCTTTCCCTTGTAGAAGTCCTTAAAAGTGGTTCCCTTGAGCGGGTTATCTTTTATGCGCCCTAAGTCTTCAGCCATCCTGAATGCCTGGCGTAGCCCCTGCAGAACCTTCTGAATCGTTCTTGGCTTAAGCGTCTGGTGAAGCGGAAATATCAGGCTGTCGTCTATTGATACCTTGTTAACTTTTTTCAGCAGCATCTTTCCCGCGCGCGGAATTACATGCTTTCGCATCAAGGACGCCATGCTCTTTCGGTAGCTCTCAGAGCGTGTATTGTCATTCTCGATTCGGGATAGCCACCAGCTCACCACGTCGCCGACCGTCTTCATTGCGCTCACGCTTT
>TARA_R110001606_G_scaffold78153_1_pt1 | contig 16376 bp, 12 predicted proteins | sample TARA_R110001606 | Tara Oceans TARA_R110001606 (sample SAMEA4398315) | marine metagenome | biome: Polar Biome; feature: [SRF] surface water layer (ENVO:00010504); material: water (ENVO:00002006), including particulate matter (ENVO:01000060) such as... | depth 5 m | reverse complement strand
GTTCATTTGGTAATTATATCAGATAATTATTGCCGCCGGGTTAATAACACACTTATTACCATAGATATCGGCTTATAATCTTCTATATCAGACTGACTGAACCTGACATCACGATGTCTTTTCAATAATTGAATTGTACGTTGTAATGGTGTCTTAACGTGGATATTAGGAACATCATCAACTGAGTTGTATAAATTTCTTTGATTATTAAATACTTGTTGCTTTTGAATTAACTTTTCACGATCAAACGCGACACCATTTTTTTCATAGAACCACTCAGCAAACCCTTTTGGGTTACTAGTTGTCCAAGTGAAGTTACCATCTTTATCTTTATTCGTTGCAGCAATTGAATGTTGTCGGGCTAAAGGGCTGTTTTCTGTAACTGATGGTAGTACATCCATGTGGAAGCCCACGCCATCCTCTACAGCATAGTTTAACGTCCAGCACCGCTTGCCTTCATCATCCAGTATCCTTAAGTAAGTCCCATTTTCTTTAATTCTGTCACCCACCTGACTCTTTACATTACTGGGCAGTGTATTCTGTTTTAGGTGCCCAAGCCTACAAACTAAGTCAATGTCGTAATCTGCATCTTTACTATTTTTGAAAGGTCGAATTTCCGTTCCAAGCTTAAATGATCCTTGCAAATATACTTCTGGTATGTGGAACGAACCGGGGTAATTACCTTGCTCTAAGTGTAATTTCATCGAATTGAATCGCTCAATAGCCTGCTTATATTTCGAAGGTGATATATCTAACTTCTTTGCTGCGACTAATAGTGCTTGCTCTCTAGTTACGAGTTGCGTCATTGTTGGTTTCCTTCCATTATAAAGTCCCTAATATCTTGAGTTTTATAAGTAAAATCTCTATCAGCCATACTGATTAAATTATCTATTTCAGTTATATCATCTAATGGCAACTCAGTATCTGATTCAAAATCAATTCTTAATATTTGTTCTGGCTTTAAATGAAGTTTCAAATAGTTCAAAGCACTTTGACTTTGCAGAGATAACATAAAGTTAATAAATGCCTTATGTTTCCAGCCTGACGCGAATCCCCAACCGCCTTTGTGCTTCAATCCATAAGCTACTTTTGAATGACCTGTACCGATAGATACAACTTGAATGTCATCATATGGAATGCCTAGTCTTTTTTGAGCATCAATCACCGCAGCTAGTGCTGGATTGTTTGCCCACAGTCCGCCATCAGACAATAAATATTCGTCAACTTTATGAGGATCAAAAAAGGTTGGCGCTGAGCAAGAAGCTTGAACAGCATCCCTTATTTTTACTAACTTATCTCGCAGAAAACTAGGGTCATATGCAGATTTAAAAACATGAACTCCACCGTTACCAATGTCGGTTGCAGGTAAAATCAGCGGTTTAGTAATATCACCAAGCTTTGTTTCTTTAAATACACTTTTAAGAACAGAAGATAAACTCGCACTATCGTAAATGCTTTCTAGCATCAACTTTGTGGCTACGCTTTCTTTCTTAAATGGGATTCTTGACTTTCTCTTTTTAAAGATATCGGCACCGTGTTCCTTGTACATGTTTACCATTTCACTTGCGCGAATGTCACAGGCGATACCTGCCGCGATAATGGAGCCAGTGCTTGTTCCAGCTATCATGTCGAATGATTCTAAGAGGTTTATTCCTAGCTTTTCTTCGAAACATTTAAGTATGTGCGCAGGGTAAACACCACGTATACCCCCGCCATCTATACTCAATATCTTAAAAGTCATATGTATCCTTACTTATTGTCTTTAGGCGGGTGTGGGTCATTGCCGTAGCTATTACCAGCACGAATTTTTCCATCTCTACCGTGAACTTTTGTATCAGACTGCTGGTTTTTGGCAATCTGCTCAGCAACATCAATTGCTTGCTGCTGTGTACGAGTAACTTTGGTAGCCTTTGAATTTCCAGCGCCTTTCACAGCCCAACCATCAGGGTGTTTTACAACATGTTGATTTTTACCTTTTGACATTATGCTACCTCCTTTTCGTCAACTATCACTCTGCGCTTGCCTGTGAACAGTTGCTGCATAAGTGCCTTTTTCTCTTGTTTTAGATCAGCAAGCTGTTTTTCCAACAACTCAATTTCTTGGTCTGCATTTGTAAGTACGGCTGCGATTTTTTGTTGCTCAACTAGAGGAGGCATCTTCATCTGTATTTCATGTAAAACCTTTGCATTCAAATTTGGCGGATCTGTTCCTAACAAAGCACTATTAAGTTTTAAAGCTACTTCAATTGTGGATAGTAACTGATACATATACTCACAACTTACCTTGTCGGAAAACACTAATTTAGCGACTCTTTGGTTTAGTAACGATTCATCACTTCTTCTTTTTAATCGAGAAATCTTTAATTGGTTACCTAATGTAGGCCGTGTCATTGCAACTACAATGTCGCCAACTTTCAGGAAATATTTTTTATATTCACTTTGATAGTTTTCTGGCAGGTAACTCGAATCTTTCCATTTGATTTCACCTATACCAACATTAGCTATTTTCAGCCACTTACATCCCATTTCTAAAGCATCACTACTCTTGAAAGCGAAACCATTAAACAACTCAACAACATCTCCTATTGCTACATTAACCCACTCTCCCACAAACGGTTTACCTGAATCATCAAGTAGGCGCTTTTTGCCAGTGAGCAGTTGTTGCATGAGTGCTTTTTTCTGCTGTTTGCAGTTGTCGATTAGGCGCTCTGTGGTGCTAATCGCTTTATCCCAAGTGGATAGGATGGTGGCGATTTTTCGTTGTTCTGGGAGTGGAGGTAGTAGGACATGTAAGCTTTGCAAGTCATTGGTATCTAGTTTACCCGCGCCTATGCCCGTTCCTGTCACCATCCCCATTAACTTATTTTCTTTAGCCAAAAACCAGTAGAGTAAAAAATAAATATCAAGCTTAGTAGAAATTGGTGCTATACACTTTACATCTTGATTGAAAGCTAATCTTCGGGTTGTTATACCGACAGGAATTTTATTCCAAAGCATACTTCCCCGTACAAGCAGCAGTAAGGTTCCTTGTTCAGCCATTTTTGCTTTTTCACTAACAGCAAGCTCAGTTATAGCCAACTCAGAACTAGAAAAATAATGGCCTCGCATTGATGCTGCACTTATCCAAGGAATATCGCCTCCCCAATAGTCAGGGTTTGACTTTGAAGGCGTACCTCCTGAAGACCACTTTGTAACATCAGCTAATGCACACGGTGTCCATCTATTAGGCACCATAATCCAACTCCTTTAAGTAGCCTTCCATTTCTGTTCCTAGGGTTTGTAATTCATTTTTATGCGCAAATCGTTGCATTTTATTCATTATGGCTCTGCTCCATCAGGGTCGCTTCTACTTCTCGGCGTAGCTCTTCTTCGTTGGGTAGGTACAGTTGGTATTTTTGTACAAACAAATTCGTGTCCATGCCGTAAGTGGCGTACTCAACCAGCAATTCGTCTTTGTCTTTACTTAAAATAATACCAATGGGTGGGTTGTCGCTTTCGATGTTTTCTTCTGCAGCAAAATAGCCCATGTACATATTCATTTGGCCAATGTCGTGGTGCTTCACATCGTTTATTTTAAGATCAATTAAAACAAAGCAGCGCAAAATGCGATGGTAAAAAACGAGATCGACTTTGTAGTGGGTGTTGTTTAGCGTGATGCGATATTGTCGACCCACAAAGGTAAAGCCTTTACCTAGCTCTAGCAGAAATTGCTCTAGATGCTGGCATAGTGCCTCTTCTAGGTCTTTTTCACTGTAATGTTGTTTTTCTGGTAATCCCAAAAATTCAAATACATAGCTGTCGCGTTGCACATCTTCTGGTTTGTTAACAAGCGCTTGTTGCGTGGCAAGGGCTAATATCTGTTCTTTGTCTTTGGACGCAGCCAGTCGCAAAAACAAGCCGCTGTCTTTTTGGCGTTTTAACTCACGAATGCTCCAGTTGGCGTGGATGCATTGCTGGGTATAAAACGACCGCTCAGTTGGGTTGTCTATTTTCAATAGTTCAACATGATGGGACCAGCTCAAATTGTGCGACACTGTCGCATAATTTGAGTTTTGCATATAAAACTGACGAAAGCGTTGCAAGTTACTGATGCTGAAACCTTTGCCATGTTTTAGTTTTAGATCTGTGCTGAGTTGTTTTAACAGCTGCTTTCCGTAAGTTGCTTGTGCTTTACCTTGCTGTTCATATTCAACAATATGCTGACCTATTTGCCAGTAAGTGAATACTAGGCCAGCATTAATGGCACTGATGGTTTTTAGCTGTCCTTCACGAAATGCCGTTGAAATAGTATCAACCAATTCATGGTATTGATGAGTGACAGAGTTACTCATATCCGAGTTCCTTCAGGTAACCTTCCATTTCTACTTCAAGGTTTTGCAGTTCATTTTTAAGTTGTATCCGCTCGGTGCGCACTGCCGCCAAATCAATTTCGGCTTCTTCTTCAAAGGTATCAACGTAACGAGGGATGTTTAGGTTAAAGTCGTTTTCGGCGATTTCATCAAAACTTGCTAGATATGCGTATTTTTCAACCGTTTCACGGTCTTTATAGGTATCGATGATTTTTTGAATGTTGTCAGGCGTGAGTTGGTTTTGATTTTTGCCTGATTTAAATTCGCGGCTGGCATCAATAAACAGCACCTTGTCGTCGGTTTTGTGCTTTTTAAAGATCAAAATAGCCGCAGGGATGCCTGTACCAAAAAATAGCTTTTCTGGTAGGCCAATAACGGTATCAAGTAGGTTTTCTTCAATGAGTCGTTGGCGAATTTTGCCCTCGCTAGACGCTCTAAATAACACGCCATGGGGGACAACCACTGCCATTCTGCCGGTGCCTGGTTTTAATGTTTCGATCATGTGTAGGATAAAGGCATAATCGCCTTTTGTTTTTGGTGGTATACCACGATGGAAGCGGCCATAAGGGTCGCTGCTGGCATCGTCATGGCCCCATTTATCTAACGAAAATGGTGGGTTGGCGGTAACCACGTCAAAATGCAATAAATTGTTACTGTCTTTATCTAGTAGCAATGGATTACGAATGGTGTCACCCCATTCAATGCGGTGGTTGTCTTCGCCGTGTAGAAACATGTTCATTTTGGCGAGTGCCCATGTAGAGCCAATGGCTTCTTGCCCAAATAGGGCATATTTTTTTGAGCCAGAGTTTTTTCGTACCATAGCGCCACATTTAAGTAGCAGAGAGCCAGAACCACAGGCTGGATCGCATATTTGGTCACCTTCCACAGGCTCTAAAATAGTGGCTAATAAATCGGATACTTCTGGTGGTGTATAGAATTCCCCGGCGGTTTTTCCGCTGCCTGCGGCAAAGTGCTTAATAAGGTATTCATAAGCGTTACCAATGACATCTAAACTGCCAACGCGTTCTGTACTGAGGTTTAAGATGTCTTTACCGAAATCTTCTAAAAGATGGCGGAGTAAATCGTTCTTTTGCTTTTCTTGGCCCAGTTTATCGGTGTTGAAACTGATGTCCTGGAAGACATTTTGCAGTTTGGTCCCGTTGGCCTCTTCAATAGCATGTAAGGCTTGGTCGATGCGTTGCCCATTACCAGGTTGGCTTCGCTGCTCAAATAAATCCCAAAAACTGGCGCCTATTGGTAAAACGAAACGACGCTTTTCCATCATTGCGTTAATGAGGTCTGGGTTATCACCAAACTGAGACACCAGTTTTTTATAATCGTCTTGGTAGACATCGGATATGTATTTCAAGAAGAGCATGGTGAGAACGAAGTCTTTGTAAGTGTCAGCGCTGATGACACCACGAAAGGTGTCGCAAGCGTTCCATACTGCACTGTTGATGTCTTCTTGATTGATTTGTGTATTAGACATGGTGTAAATCCCTTAATAATCGTTTTGTTCGTCGGTTGTCATTGGCTTCTTTAACAATACTGATGCAATGGCTGCCATTTCTAGCTGCCGGTTTTCTATAAGCTTCTCATAGGTTTTTTTCTCGCGTATGACGTTGCGATGCAATTCTACTAGGCTATTTTGAGTGGCTACATCGGGTAGTGCGATTGACGTGTCTTGTAAAATTGTTTTTCGAATACTGACTTGTAGGCTGCCCTCAGCGGAGACCTTGAAATAGCGCTGAGCAGCTTCTTGATTCAGTTGCCAGCAAATGAACTCTGCCAGCACACTTTTTTGCTTTGAAGCTTTGACTCTTAACCGAAAAAAGTGGGGGGAGCAGACCGTGTTATCAGGCAGATCTTTGACTAACGAGGCTGTATTTTTTGTGCCTTTTGCTAAAAATATAATGTCGTTGAATTTAAGCCAACCAGGGTCTTTTTTCCCTGTCAGTTCTGAACATACCAAGCTGTCCGTAAATATCTCACCATCTGGGCCAATATTTCTGGCTTGTACGACAAAAGCCTCCCCTTCCTTGCTTGGCTCTATACGTCCTCTGAACGGATAGCCGGTGCTTATATCCACAAAATCACCAAGAGTTTGAGTCATTTTTATTTACCTTTATTAGATTCGCCACAGTGTGGATGAGAAAAGGGTTAACGTCAATAAAACATAACATTATTCCAATGACGTCAAAATAAAGTAGTTTATTTTATTTTATATTAATTTAATTTGCAGTATTGTAATGGAGTAAGTGGGCTATTCGGTAAAAACAAGAAGAAATAGCATTGTTATTTCATGGTTAGTCCAACGTTTAAGGTATGAAGAATTTGATGCGATTAGAAGCGTCATTAAGGAATAGATGCTTATCGTTTACTAGACGGTAAGCATCTATAAAACCAAGGCCAGCTTAAAAGTGCCGCTGGTAAGGTCAGAGGTGAGAGTCTGTACTTTACCAATATAGTAGCGCTTTTCAAGTGAGGTCTTGTTAACGGTGTTTGCTTTCATGCGGACGCATAACATTCTTTATTGAGGAAAAAGTATGGATATAAGGTTAATAGAAGTCTCGAAAGGGTTCGTGTATCTCCATTTCAAAGAAAATGGCTACGGTCTTTTTATTGATCAATTTGAGGCTTTTGGATCCTTGTTGTTGAGAACAGGTTCTAATGTTGGGTATGACGCAGAGACATCGTCTATTTGTTATGAGCGTGATGGCAAAGAACGGAAACTTCGTTTAGCTCAGCTGTCATTTGCGCAGGCTAGAACAGAAGAAAAACCACATGCCTGTCTGAAAAGCGTAATTTCAGACTGCAACATTTCTTTTGGCACAGAAATATCATCTGTTGATGTTGGTGAGCAACAGTTAAGTTTGCTCAAACTACGGTTGTGGGATATGAGTTGTGTGACTGAGTTTGAATTACATGCTTCTCGGTCTTTTAGTGACCTCGAAACCGCAAGTTATGTACCTTTTATTCTGCCGAAGCTCAGTGAGTCAAAGCAGACCAAAGTGAAAGCTGGTGATTTTGTTGACACCCATTCAGATAGTTGCATTACAGACCAATCATGTGATGTCGCTTTATCCGATATTGATAGCATTCACCCCAAGTTGATGGCTTTTTTGCGCAGCTTTCCTGCTTTTGTTCGAGAGTTACTTCCATTAGAACGGAATGAAGTGTTGGATTATTTGACACTATCTCCGATCGTATTAGTGCGAGAAGAAGGCAAGTTATACTGCGTTGCTGGAATTCAGTCATATGTGCAAGCTGTTAATACTCTAGACAAGAAGCAAAAAGTGCCAGTTCGCTGGTTCACAGGGAAAATGGGGCTGGCTCTGAAACGACTAAACACGATGGAAGTGTTGGGCCTTCCGATTATATACAGTACAAAAAAGAGCTTGCTTCAGCAAACCTTTGACACGCTCCAGCCTTCGTTTTCCCCTTTGTATAAGCAATCTTTCTTCGCATCTTGTAGTAGCAAGAAGTTTGCGGCGTTGTTTGGGTTAGATGCTAGAACAATACAGGAGATCAGTCGTTGAGTACCCATCGTTCATCAACTGTCGAGTTTGACGGCTCTTGTTTGCATCGCTTTCTTAAAGAGATGAAGAAACAGAAATTGACCGTTGCCAATTTGACGGCGAAACAATCTCGTCAATTTATACTTCATTTTTGTAATCTGTGTCATATCCCGCCCCATTTGCGTGCTATCGATCTTTGTGTTGAAAACATCAGTGACGCCATCGAAAGTGTCAGGGATGAATGCGATGACCTTTCACTGCTAGAAGATGTGTTTGGTGAGAGATTATTAGGGCTAAGTCTCTTTGCTGATTTTATGGAAAAGCACATAACCTTGTTGAAGCAAGTGGATGCTTTTATATGGCATGAAAGACCTGATGTTGTTGAAGATCGAAGACACCCTATGCAGGGCCAATGGGGGCGATACCCCATTTATTCGATGCTTATGAATACTCTTGAAGATAATGAATATATCAACAATTTTCATGGGTTACAGATCATTGTGCTTGCGGCTTATTCATCATTGAATCATTCGCCTAAGACCTTCTCGATGTACATCAAAGACCAAGAAAAACGCTCGAAAAAACATCAAAGCGCTGCATCAACAGCTGGCTTTTTTATTCGTAATTGGTCAGATAATAATGTTGATGATGACGAGATAGAATTTTTTTGTGATGACATTAATGTGTTGGAATGGTGTGAAGATATTATAGCGGCACGTGATGATTCGGCTACAGAGGAGCGCCCAATCTACCGTCAAACAATGAGTCCATTGATTTCGAGGTGGATAAGCTTTGAGTCTCAGCGTAGAGGTGTCAACGCGACAAGAAAGCGCGGCAAAGCTAAGCCTTATAACCGAAAGTCTTCCGGCTGGCATGGCGGCTATTGCCGATATCACTCGGGCACTATCAGCGAGTCTATTTTGATTGATGACAACTGCATTGTTGAGGCGACGGGCTTTGGGCATGGTTCAAATAGTATCCCTGTTAACAGTATCAAGATAAGAAAGACTTCAGCTTTGTTACCTGAGGAAGAGGCTAAATACGCCGATTTAGAAGATGATGAACAGGGCGATTATGATGAGATTATTAGTGTTGAAGACCCAACACCTAGCTGTAACAACATTCTCACGAATCGACAAATTACTAAAGTTGTACAATCTAATCAAAATTTGATTTGTCAATTTTCTAACGCTACCAACGTTGAAATCGCTCAGCTTGTTGAACTTTGTTTAGACGTAATGCGTCGGCCTGCGTTTTATAATGACTTGATTTCTCATGCAGCGCCAATTGCTTTATTGATGTTATATACCGGTTGCTCTTTAAGAGATGTTACTCACGGTACCAGGTGGTCTGCTGACCACCTTGCTTCTAAAGCAAAGATAACATCGGTGTTGGTGAGTGGCGAGCGGTTTTGGCTTCTCAAGGTTGCAAATGTTCGACGCGCAAAACGGATGACTCAAGATGTTTTAGAGCAATGCCGAGTTGTTGAATCACATATTAAAATTCCTGATGAGTTTGGTCTGGCTAATTTTCTACAAGAGCAGCATAAAGAGCAGCTAGAAAAAAAAGAAGTGGGGAGGATTTTTAAAAAGAAGCTACCTGAGTACCGACGTATTTTAAACGCTTTGCTGCGCTTATTACCTGATAGTAACCGACTGAATGAGCATAAAATTGCCAATTTTTTACCCGCTCATATAACTCATCAAACAGCTGATATTGCGGTTACGATCTTATCCACTGGTCAGTATCTTCCGCTCGGAAAGACGCTTTTGCATTACAGCGCGCCTTCGCCTAGTTACCTTGAATCGGTTAGGCATAAGGTTTGGGGAGATCTCTGTGATGATGTTTCTTTGCCTAGTTTTATCAAGTCAGAAGCCGCTAAATTACCTGTAGTAAATACACTGTCCGTTTCACCGTTATGCCCGACGCTGGGTAGCATTATTAATATGGTGAAGGAAAGTAAAAGTGCGATCAAATCCGCAAAAGATTCTGGTGAAATTTTGAATGTTCATAACATGATGACATATTACACCGCTCAGATGTTTGCGTATGGAACGGGAGTGCGTGCTATTTGCTCACCGCTTGCTTGCTTAACTGCTTTTGATTCAGCCACGAAAACGGTCGTTATCTCTGATAAAGATGGTGATGATTTTTATAACTCACGATTATGTATATTACCTAAACTCGTTTGTCAGCAGTTAGAGGCCTATCAAAAGCACGTCGAGCAACTCAAAAACACCACTTACTTTTTGGCTATTAATAACAATTCACTAATAGACATACAAGACTATTTCTATCTCGATAAAGATCTTCATTCTGCAGAAATTAAACCTAGCCTAAGCTTTGAGCTTCAAGCCTCTTTTTTGAATCTACCGATGAACACTAACCGTCGATTTATTCGCACCTATTTGATAGAAAAAGGAGTGAGAGGTGAGTTGATTAATGCGTTTATGGGGCACTGGGGAGCAGGCCAAGAACCTTGGGGTAAATTCTCAACGTGCTCGCCCATTGAGCTTCTTGAGATGGTGGCACCGAATATTAACGATATGCTTAACGAATTGAGTTTTACGATTGAACGAGGGCTTGCTGATGTTTGAAGCGCAAGAAATTGAGTCTAACGCCTCATGGAGAGCTGAAGTAACAGAAAAGAGATTGCCGATATTTAATAAGTTTGAAGCTGACATAGCTGACTCCGAAAAGCATTATTTTGAGTACTTTATGACTTGGCTTGCTGAAGATAAAACCACAGATTCAAAAGCTATTCTTATCGGATACAAAGATGATAAAAAACGTAAAAAATTTAATGTTAACAAGCTTTTTAATCGATTTATCAACACCTGCAAGCTAGAGGCTGAAGGTATTGTTCAGGTGTCGAAGGTGCTAAGGGTACTGGTCCTGTATTTGAAAAAAATAGGTGAGTTAGACAGTAGTGTTACTCTTCCAGCGTTAACACAAAAAATGCATCGAGAGGCTGGGCGACTAACGCCTTTGAGACTTAATCGATATGTCGTTTTATATAAAGATATTGTTAACGCTTTATCTGAATCTTTGAAGCAACCGAATTGCAAGGATGACGTTAAAAGAGGACAAATACTACTGTCATCGATTGTGTATGGTGGTCTTCTGTCAGTAGAAGGCTTATACGGTTTGTTGGTTAATTCGTCTAAACAACCTTATTTTGTAAACAGTCAAAAAATTTGGCCTTTAGATCTAAAAACGAGAGAGTATCTGCACTCTGAAAGTCGTTTCTGGTATCCAGATACACTGACTGAAACACTTCTGCTCAAGAGTCAGCTCTCAGAAATTGAAATAATAACAGGCCAAAAACAAGAGATGAAAAAGAAAATAACGTCTCTTATTCAAGGTGTTTTTTCTAGCCTGCCTAAAAGTTTCAAAAAAAATCTCGTAATTAAGAAAATGAACCTTAAGGCTCTTCTTAATGTTGTGTCTGTTCATTATGAGCAGGTCGTGCCCTCGTTTGTTGTTCGATATTGTCATCGAGAGTTTATTAGTCATTCATTAAAGCCGAGCGCTATTAATCGTTTGGCGGGCTATTTTGCTCTTGGTGATGGTGTCGAAAATAGTGATTCACCTGTTAAGCCTGCTTGGGCTCCTAGTGATCAATATTTATCGCTTGATGATTCGCACTCAATGTCGAACACATCTGAGCAAGAAGAAGAGAGTCAGGCTGTAAGTTGGACATGGGTTGAAAAGCACATCAAAAAGTCAGACAGCAAGGAAAGCTTGGAGCGTGATATTTCGGTTATTCTTAAGAACGATATGGAATTGGAGCCGGTGCAAAGGTTGGTGCTGATGTGGGGTGCGCACTTAGCAAGTGTTGGTAGTAATGACTTCACAAATCTACAAACAAAACGTATTGCCTATATGATGTGCTCGGTCGGTTCTCGACTGTCAGGTTTGGTGCAAAAAGATGATATGAGTTTGTACTCTTCTGAAGATTTAGAAGGGTTATATGAAGAGCTTCTTGGTACAGTTTCATCGGCTGGTTTAAAAAGAAAATTGGCCAGTATGCTGGATCGGTTCCAGAAATATTTGGAAAACTACCACTATGTTGACGCTATTGATTCACGAGAAGTGTTTGGAATTCAAAATTCACCGTTGCCAGTTGATGCGAATATTCTGCTTGTAGACGAATACTTAAATGTCCTGAAGACATTGGAAGGTATTGATGAGCTCGACTTATCACCAGAGGTGAATGTCGTTATCAGATTAATCTTTATTCTTGGATACCGCTGTGGGCTTAGGCAAAGCGAAGGTCTAAAGTTGAGAGTAGAAGACATCCAGGGCGATGAAAATTGCTACCTTATTGTTCGACCTCACCATTATCGTACACTTAAAACAAACAATGCTAAGCGCCATTTCGAGTTGAGAAACTTTCTAAGTCACGATGAATTGTTGTTATTCAGAGACTGGTTAAACAAGAGGCGTGGGCAGCTTGATAGTGGCGAAAGTAGCTCACCTTTTCTTTTTGCATGCGCATCAAAAAGTTATAACTGCATAAATGCCGATTTGGTATTTCCTGTTATACACAGAGTGATGAGGGCTGTATGTGGGGATGATTCCCTTAGATATCACAACCTTCGTCATTCATTTGCAACTCTGACATTATTAAAACTGATGAGTGAGGAGTCTTGTCAGCTATCCATCTATGAACAGCACCCAGAAACTCAGAGCTGGTTGGCTGATAATGCAGCTCTTAAGCATTACTTATACGCGAGCCAAGATCCAACCAGAAGACACCTTTATGCGTTATCGATACTGATGGGGCACGCGTCGCCAGAGACAACATTGGAACATTACATTCATTGTATGGATTACCTTGCTCGCGTTTCGATTGAAAAACGAATAATGCCAACGGCAGAGATGTTGTCGGATGCATCAGGGCAATCTTTAACTACTATCTATCGATGGTTGCGTGATGGTGCTGATGGGTATCGTTTGGGTCTACATAAGAAGTACAAAAGAATCTTGCCGCAGCCTAGTCAAGTGATGTTTTCTGCTGCGATTTCCAATTTCAGATTGGAGCTTATTGCCAATAATACGGTCAGAAAATTTGATGACTGTCGAAAAATATTGTTTAAATTGATTCAAAGCCCAGTGTTAATAATCGATGAATATAAGCAGTATGACGCGTTATCAGAGCAAACTGGAATCAATGCATCAGAGATCAAGAAGTGGGAAAGAAATCTCTTATCTCTGCTCAGTTTAGAAAGACATAAGATTGCTTCTGACGGTGTTGGAAACTGCTCAAGAAAAATCAATTTAGAGCGCTATCAAAACGAAACGCTACCGTTGCCAGCCAAGCCAAGAAACATCGACATTGATCAAAATGCTTATGTCGAGGTAGTAGACCGTCTTCAAATTATGGCCCAAAAAGACCCAGTCAAACTGCAAGCTCTATTAAACGGTTTTTCTAAACATACCCAAAAGCGTAACTACCTATTCAGGTTTACTGACATTGCTTCCGCCGAACCAGTCATCGATGCGTTAAGTACACTGACTAACGATAAGGTATCGTTGTCATTTACGTTGTTGCATGGGCAAAAGCAATCAGGCAATAACCTTAAAAAAGTTTGTCTACCGCATTGGAGAAAGTGTTTAAACCTCTCTAATCGACGTGTCATTCTGACAGGTTTAGCAAACAGCGATGCCAAAGTCGGCAAGTATGGTTGGTTAGGCGTTAACTTGATTAACACCGAAACAGGCAGGGCTATCGAAGGCTTAAGGTATGCTTTCGCGATGATGTATGTGTTGGAGGCAGCTATTGTCTAATAAATTTTGGTAAGTCTAGGTTGCTTTATGCCCGGTTATTAATTGTGCATTTTTGCAAGTATGCTATTGTCAATTTGTGACCAAAAAATAGCTGTTAAAGCACTTTAATGCACCTTTTATTTAATTTTTATTATTTTATAAGTTGCTGATTTAATTAGATTAAAGTGCATTAAATGTATCTAAAATATACATGTGCAGTTCTCTACGGAGGGCTACAAAGGCATGAGTCAAAGTCGAGGCACTCAGAGAGATTAGAGCAGCTTCGTCCGTGAAAGAATTCACTTTTTGTCATCTAGACCTGCCCATGTCGCATCAACTCATTTTTGTCGAAAAGCAGTAAACCAAAGGTCACCAGCAAACACACAAAGAAGTTTTCTTGACTGTAATGAACGGAATAGCGAGATATTGATTTAAAAAAGAAAAAGATGGGGCTTAGTATACAGCTGTGTGTCAATCGAAGCAGGGCGTAATGGCGAAAGGATCAAAGAAATAAAATAGTTTAAATAATTATTTGGTGTGTCGATATGTAGTGGGTTAATAAAGTAAAATTTGAAAATGTATTATCCAATTTACTTATATTGTTTAATCAGTAATGCCAAGGCGCTCACTTGCTCTTCTTAGTCGCTCATCCCCTCGGCGATCGTATTTTTGAGTGGTGTTGATGCTCGAATGACCCATAGCGTCTTTGACGGTGACGATATCTTCGCCGTTATCCAGCATTGCTGAGGCGAAGGTACGACGCAAATCGTGAGGGGCAAATTTTTCAATCCTCGACTCTATTCGACGCATTTCAAGGATATGATAAATAGCTTGATCAGATAGCCTTGAGGTTGTGACATCATCAAATCGCCTTATTCTTGAAAATAGGGCGCCGGAATACACCCCCCTAACCTCATGAATCCATCGCTCGAGTCTTTCCCAAGAGCCGTTTGGTACAAAGGCCAGTCTTTCTTTGTTGCCTTTTCCAAGCACTTTTAGCGCCTTATCTTTATAGATCATATCGTCAATATCAAGAGCCACCACTTCCGATCTACGCAGCCCGCAACCTAAAAGAACACCTAAAATCGCAGCGTCTCGCAACCCCATAGCGCTGTGGTCGCCGGCACAAGTATCAAAAAGGCGTCGGATTTCACGCCTTTCAAGCGCTCGACCTTTCGTGAGGCGAGAACCTCTTACTGAGCGGATTTGCTTGATATGCTGAAAGCTGTCTGTATCTATCTGCTTCATTGTCCAGGCTTCAAGAGCAACGCCTTTTAGTGCTGAAAGGTAAGTATTAATGGTTGCTGGGGCTTTTTCGGTGCTGGCGAGCATTTCGAGTACGGCCAGAACGTGATGGCGCCTTAATGAACTCCAAATGCAGTGCTTTAAGTCATCGAATCCAATCATCCTTGAAACAATGTTAAGAAATGATTGCATGGTCTGCCTACTGCGCTTTGAACCTAGGCTTAATAAATAGGCGATAGCAGGATTGTCTTGAACGTTACTTAAAGTGCTGGATGGCAATAGTAGCTCTTGGTTGATATCTTCTCTAATGAGCAATCTAGGATAAGCATCATTATGATCCATTTCTACCTCACTCATTGTTGAATCAAACCTATATCAAAATTGACCACATCGAACTCATATGAACAACTCGCACTTTTGTCTAAATCTCTTATGTTTTCAGGCTTCAAAAAAGCTATTACTACGCACATGAATGTTATTACAGAAACTTTACTTTTTCAAACGTACATTTTAATAAGTAGAAAATTTACGTTTTCAATGCCTGCTTGTGATGGTGCTTCTTAAATTGGTCGATCGAATATGAGTGCGGTTATTGCGGAGCTTATATGATAATAAAGATAATTAATTTATTATAAAATTTTAGCTTGTGTATTTCTTCTTTAGGCGTAAAAGTTGACCTATTTTGGAAACTGCCCTGGCAGAGTACTGTTATCCTTCAGCTCGAACCAGATAATCCAAAGTGTACCATCAAATAAAATGGCTCTATTGAGAGGGAAACTACGATTAAGACATCTAACCTTAGCCAGTGTTTCTAACTCGGCTAAAAAACAAAAAATGTCACCCATTTCATTACTTTTAGCCCTTAAACACGCTCATTCGGCCTTGTTTACGGGCTTTTAAACGGATTAACCCCTTGTAGCTCGTATCATCTGGTCAATTCTGAACACATTGGCTAAGGCAAACAGCATCGACAGTTTGTTATTATTTTTCTCTAAGCCACGATAGACGACTTTCCTAAAACCAAACTGACGCTTTATGATTCGAAAGGGGTGCTCTACTTTTGCTCGAATACTGGCTTTTATGTATTCCGTTCGGATAGGTTGCTTGTTTATTCTTGGATGTTTCTTGAGAAGGCGCACTTTGCTTGGCATTTCAGCAATCAACCAATCCGCTTTGATGTCTTTAAGCTCTTCTCGTTTTTGAGCGCCTCGATAACCTGAATCCGCCGAGATAAAACGTTCCTCACCATGAAGCAGATGTTCTGTTTCTGTGATGTCGTGTACGTTAGCTGCCGTTGTGCTTAGACTGTGACTCAGCCCAGTTCTAGCATCAACGCCGATATGAGCTTTTAACCCGAAGAACCATTGCTTACCTTTTTGAGTCTGGTGCATTTCTGGATCGCGTGCTTTCGCTTTATTTTTAGTCGAGCTAGCCGCTTCAATAATAGTGGCGTCGACAATCGTGCCTTCTTTTAGATAAATACCAGCGCTGGA
>TARA_R110001606_G_scaffold394600_2_pt1 | contig 16382 bp, 15 predicted proteins | sample TARA_R110001606 | Tara Oceans TARA_R110001606 (sample SAMEA4398315) | marine metagenome | biome: Polar Biome; feature: [SRF] surface water layer (ENVO:00010504); material: water (ENVO:00002006), including particulate matter (ENVO:01000060) such as... | depth 5 m | reverse complement strand
AAGAGCCATAACAGTTTATTTAAAAAAATTTGCGTCAGTATAGCGCAATTAAGGGCTGAGCCAGTTAAAATAGCCCGAAATTATCTGTAGGAGTTAAAAATGGCTATCCAGTGGTTCCCTGGTCGCTTGAATTAATTTCCGTAGCAATCCGGTGTTTTATTTTATTTACTTATAGAACAATCATTTAAAGTTATTTCGTTCCGTAACCTTCCAGTATTACCTTCCTACTTCTGAGATTTTTAATACCCACAATAGTACCCATGAGATTGTATTGTATATATACTAGCTCTAAATAGCATTGTGGAGCTTCTTATGGCTAGGCCTGTAGTTCGTCTAACAGACAAGAAAATAAAATCTATTGCCAGCGTTGATACAGAGCAAACGCTTTCTGATGGCGGTGGTCTTCAATTACGTGTTTTACCTAGTGGTACTAAGTCCTGGCAATTTAAGTTTAGGGATCCAATAAATAAAAAGTTTAATAGAGTACCTTTGGGGCTTTATCCTGCTTTATCGCTTTCGAATGCTCGTACTAAGGCAATTGAATATAATGAGTTGTTAGCTCGAGGGATCAACCCAAAGGTACATGAATTAGCTAAGAAGCAATCTGAAAGTCGAAAAGCTGCGAATACTTTCTTAGTAGCCGCAGAGCTTTGGTTTGAACGCAAACAGCCTACTGTGACCGCTCATCACGCAGCTAGGGAATGGCGAACACTTGAGATGTATATTTTCCCCAAGTTGAAAGACACGCCTTTAGAAAGCATTACAGCGATTGATACCATTGAAATTCTCAGGCCACTTGAGACTGACGGTAAGCACTCCACAATCAAGCGTATTTGCCAAAGCCTGAATCAAATCATGGATTACTCGGTAAATCATGGTTTTATCAATGCCAATCCACTAGCAAAAATCATAAAAGTATTTACTAAAAATACAGTGGAGCACATGGCTACAATAAGGCCTGAAGAGTTACCTGATTTTTTAACGGCTGTGAATAACTCTCAAACCATTCAGGACAAAACCAAGCTTTTAATTTTGTGGCAGTTGCACACAATGACCCGTTCAAAAGAAGCCGCAGGGACTAAGTGGGCTGACATTAATATTGAAGAGGCTGTTTGGGTGATTCCTGCTGAAGAAATGAAGCGAAGAAGAGCCCATAGAGTGCCTTTGACGCCTGCTACTTTGGCAATACTTGAACAAATGAAACCACTCAGCGGTCACCATGAATATGTATTCCCGAGTGAGCGTAATGAAAAGGGCCATGCAAGCACTTACACGGTCAATGCCGCGATTAAACGAAGCTTAGGCTACAAAGATAAGTTGGTAGCCCATGGCTTGCGCTCTGTTGCTTCTACAGCGCTTCATGAAAAAGGTTACGATAGCCTTTTGGTAGAAGCCTGCTTAGCCCACGCAGATGAAAATGAAACTCGAGCGGCATATAACCGCTCTGATTACCTAGAGCAGCGTAGACCAATAATGGCTTGGTGGAGTGATCTGATTGAGCAGGCTAATTCAAAGTATAAGAGCTAATCAAGCATTGTTTTAACTATTTCATTGAGGGCTTTTTTTTCAGTGGTATTTTGATCTTTAGCGTAGTTGGTTAGCTTTTTTTGGTTTGCTTTGGTTAAGCCTAACGGGCTACTACTTTTTTGACGAAACATTTTCTGTTTATGTGCGTTGTATAATGATGTGTTTAGTTCAGCTGTTGTTGGGAGCTTATCCTCATATTTGTTAATAAAACGACCAACTTTATTGCTGGAACCTATTATAGGGCTTGTTGTTTTAAATTTTTGATATTTAAAGTCTACTTCAGGCCAGTTGCGAATATGTACTTCACCTTTACGCTTGAGGCTAACCATAAAGAGATATTTTAGTCTGGGTCGAAAAATATATGATGGCTCAATAGTTTCGTATGGGTAATAGGTATCGGTGTAAATGATACAAGGCATATATGCATCATTGATGGACTTGAATTCATTAAGCTCAACTAGTTCAATGCCTGACGGTTTGAAGAGGTCCATAGTGTTGGGGGTGGCGTTTTCTGTTTCATTACTATTTTTAGTTATAGTTTCATTACCAAAATAGTTTAAATCGATTTGAACATCCAAACTTTTAGTTGTAATGATATGATCGAATATTGGGACTTTAATTGCTTCTATAAATCCCCCTTTTAAGTGCTTCCAATTACTTATCAAGGCAATAACAGACCAATAAATTGTCTCATTATCAATTGGTTTAATGAATTGGAAAGCTATTTTTTCCTCTGCCGCCTCATCTATTTTTTCTGTTAGATAACGCCAAATCCAGCTACATGTTTCTTCATCTTTTATATCTAACCAGGGAAGTAGGCTTTTACCTGTTACAAACTGTGAATAGTCTCGTTTCATCGTCAGTAAATAGTCTTGTTTAACTCCTTCATTGCAAAGTGAGGCATCAAAAATTTTAATGATTAGAGGGTAAATCTCCTTAATGTTACTTGCAAAATTTCTATAGTACTTATTTTGTGGAGCGAAATGAATCTTTGAAATAGGGTTAAGGTTTATGTAAAAAAGCACCCAGCATAACTGCTTTGGATTTTTATTCGATAGCCAATCAAAACTCTCAATTGGTAGCACATTTGCAATGTAACTCTCCATTAAGATATTCAGATCATACTTTAAACGAGCAGCCCCTACCTCTTTAATGGATTCACTTTCCCAGCACTGAATAATCTCGCGAGCTTCTTGAATGTTTGTAGGGGATCGATTTACCGTAAACAACTTAGTGTGATGGATATAATTAACCAACCAATACAGCGTTCTTTCATTATTTTTGAATATGTCTAGCCATGACATTTTTGTAATTCCCTATCAAATTAAAGTTCATTTATAGCATAACTAAAATGTATTATATACGTAATTTTTTCATGAAAAATCAAAGTGTATTTAGTAAAAAAAACGTAACTTAGATACCTTTTATGAGTGCTGTTTTACTGGTTTAAGCTATATTTTAGTGTCTATTTTCTTAGTTTTAATTTTATGATCTATTACATGTCAGTTTTAAAAAAGCAAACGTTAAGCTTTATAAGCAGATTAATCGATCCCACATCAGTACTACTTTTCTCTTTTTTCTTTCAGTTAAATTCAACTCGATAGCTTGTGGTTTTTTGATTCATACCACACAAACCTGATGGGTTGTTTTTCTGTATAGGTAATATATACACAGCACTACCTTTTCAAACTTATAAAGCAATAATGGATAAATAATTACTAAGGAGACACCTCTTATGTGACTAACTAAAATCAAGAGGAAAATAATGAATATACGTCATCCAGTTAATAGGAACTTAGTGATAAACAAAGTAGGGTTCTACAAAAATATTCCTGTATGGAATAAAGGAGACTTGATACAAAATTATTTAATATCTATTGAGCAGGTTCTAACTCAAAGTCTGAATGAGCACCCTAGGACTTTAGCTATTAGGTTCGATTTAAGATTTCCAGTTAGCTTTGGGATTATTGATCAAATCGCAAGTTTACAAACATCGCATATATCGAGCTTTTTTAAGAATTTTGATCTAGAAATAAAGCGTGACATTAAAGATAAAATTAAAAGAAACGGTAATGCTCACCATAGTAGTTTGAGATACATATGGGTTAAAGAGCAAGATAGCTCTTGCATGCCCCATTATCATGTTGCAATTTTTCTGAATAAAGACACTTATTATGGTTTAGGTAATTATCAAGGTAATGGTGATAATATGGCTTCTCGTATAATAAGAGCTTGGGCCAGGTCTATAGGGATTGAAACCTATGATGCGGGTAAGTGTGTAGAATTTCCTGATAATCATACATACAGGCTTAATAGGAACAGTGAAAACTTTGCAGAGGATTTTGAACAGCTATTCTTTAGAGTTAGTTATTTTGCAAAAGTTGATACAAAAGCTTTTGGTAGTAAAGATAATTATTTTGGTTGCAGCAGAAGGTAATCAACTTCCCATTAAGCCACTCAACGAGTTTTTGAGACCTTGAACTACTTAAATAAGCTTAAGCCCTTAGTATATATGGGATGGCAAGTTCCCAAAATACCATTATGAGAACTTAAAAAATAAACGGTGTTATTACACTATAAAAGAGTGCTCATATAGAGCACTCGTATTTTACTAATCAAACAAACTAGCAATACCAGCAACTATCCCACCAGCTACCGCCAAAGGGATTGTAACAGGCGCAGAGGCAACGCCTGCACCAATTACTATTGCACCAGATGTAAGCGCTCCAGCGGCTGCACCGGAGCCTATAGCCACAGCTGTTCTGCTTACGCTAGAATCGCTACTGCCAGTTATCTGTTTAGATAACTCATTACCAACCAAGCCGCATGAAACGGCTTTATCTAAAGACATAATGCCTTCCTTTTAGTTAAGTAAAACAAGCGCCAGAATGACGCTACAAAGGGTTATAGCTCCAGTTCTTCAAAGTCTTTGTCTATTTCCTCCTGTGTTATGCCTATATAACGAAGTGTTGTTGCTTCGGAGCTATGGCGAAGCATTTTCATTACTCGGGCGATGTCGTGGGTTTTCTGATACAAGTGATAACCGCGTGTTTTACGCATTGAGTGAGTACCTAAATGAATATTTAGTTCTTCACCAACGAGCGCAAATGCTTTAGTAACCGCTCTACGTGATAGCGGTTTAGGTTTTGAATTGATCGCTTGTTGATTTCGGTATGATTGAAATAAGTAGATGTGGTGTGGATGAGTCAGTTTGATTTCGTTGATTAAGGTAAGCGCCTTATCATTTAGCTTTATTTCAGCTAATTTCGAGGTCTTTGACTCGTAAATAATCAACCTATCATTGTTTATGTCAGTGAACTTCACCGCGAGTAAATCAGATATTCTAAGCGCGAGATTTAAGCCAATGTTCCATATTTGGCTCATTTGCCTTGAGCAACGCTTTTCTAGCAAATAACTAACAAGTCTTACTGTATCAAGATCTTTAACCGCTTGTACTTCAGCCATTACCAACTCCTTACTCAGTCGTAATTGTTACCTGATAACAACCAGTGGTGTAGTATTCAACAAAGTTTGAAATGAACAAGGCTAACAACTCTTTACCTTCCCTAGCATTTAACCAACCAGCTAAGAAGTGATAAACCTGTTTAATGCTAAAGCACACATCAATTTCTTTTATCAGTTCAGGGGTATAACGTCCCTGATACGAAAAGTCAGTAATATAAACAAGCTGCCAGCTGGTGGCCTGCTTTTCTAACCTAACCTCTACAGGGTGAAAGCCTCCTGCTTCAGGGCTGTAATCTGGATCTCTAAAGTTAAGCGTAATCGCCTTAGCTCCGCCTACAGAATCACCTCTATTCGCAATAGCACTTACAATCACACCAATAAAAGAGTCAGACACTTTAAAGCCTGATATTTGTTCTATTTTTAACGCCATATTTATCTCCTTTTAAATTAAGCCATGCTCAGCGAATGAATACGTGTTCTCGCCAATGATGATGTGATCAAGCACAGATACATCAATTAGGTTAAGTGCCTGCTGTAATTTGGTAGTAATAAGCTTGTCTGCTTGAGAAGGCGTAGTAACGCCTGAAGGGTGGTTATGCGCCAATATAACGGATGCAGCATTAAGTTCCAGCACCTCTTTAACAACTTCTCTAGGGTAAACGCTGGCAGCGTTAATAGTGCCTCTAAATAGCTCTTTAAACTCCAGTATGCGGTTCTGACTATCTAAAAAAAGTACGGCAAATACTTCATGTTCATGTATCGCTAATTTATGTTTTAAGTACTCTTCGCAATCATTAGGGCTATTCAATACGCCATCACGAAACTGCTTTTTAGCGATAATATACGCTGCGGCTTCTAGTATCTGCTCGTCATTTACTGGGTGTTTAAATTCATATAACGACTGTTGACCTTGCATTGTAAATTCCTCTTAAGTGGTTCATGCAAGTTAGTGATGTATATGTGTAAGTTTTTTGTTTGAAGAGCATAAAAAAATACTGACCCCGGAAAGGTTATGTACTAATAACCAACCGGAGAAATTCCATGCGTTTAATCAAATTAAAAGAAGTTATACAAAAAACATCATTAGGCCATTCAAGCATTTATAAATTTATTGCAGAGGGCACATTCCCAAAGCAAGTATCACTTGGTGCTAAGTCGGTAGCCTGGCTTGAATCAGAGGTGGATGATTGGATAATGGAAAGAATCGGGCAAAGAGATAATAGCTGCATGTAGTATGCAGCTATGGATTTATAAACTTTTAGTTATAGCGACAATTGCTATAGCTGTAATGCATAAAACAGCTACTTTTTCTATTGAAAGATCTTTTGCATTACTAACCAAGCTATCTAGATTTATAAAATTATCAAAATTCATGGAACCACTTTTTTTCCTCGTTATTAACGTAATTATTAGTTACAAATTAATATTTAGCGAATAAAAGTATTTTTAATGTGTGCTTTTAACAAGCCAAGGTTTATTGTTTAACTTAAAAGTATAATTTTGCTTCAAAATTTAAATTTCTATATTATCGATAGAGAAAATAACAGCTGACTAGTTATTGGGTGTATTACAACCCAGCATTGGGAAATGTCTTACGCAATTGTTAGCAGCAAATTTGTTAAAGTTGTATCTCACTTATCAACTTGTCTGATATTGCTTAAGGTGGATGTATCAACCACTATCGCCTGTGTTAAATATATTGTTATAAGTACTTGCAATGGAAGCGCATAAATGGAAATTAAACCTGAAGATCAAGCCCGATTAGTTATAGATAAAAAGCTAATTGAAGCGGGTTGGACTATCCAAAACAAAAAACGCATGAACCTTTACGATGGTAAAGAAGGTATTCATGGTATCGCTATTCGTGAAATGGATACGTCTACAGGTCCTGTTGATTATATGCTATTTGTCGATGGCAAGGCTTGTGGTGTTATAGAAGCTAAAAAGGATGGTATTTCATTAGGTGGGGTAGCAGAGCAAAGCGGTCGTTATAGCTTATCTAAGTCAGCGTTTACTCAACGTTGGCTAGATGATTTACCTTTTACATACGAAGCCAGTAGTCTTGAAGTCCGCTTTTGTGATTATCGTGACCCTAAAGCACGTAGCCGCAGCATCTTCCACTTTCACAAACCTGAAACCCTCAAAAACTGGCTTGAAGAAGAAAACACACTTCGAGCGCGTATGCATGACTTACCTGAATTAAATACCGATGGCTTACGTGATTGTCAAATAGCAGCCATTACAGGCATTGAAGACTCACTTAAAAAAAATAAACCTCGTGCTTTACTGCAAATGGCCACAGGATCAGGTAAAACCTTTACCGCCGTTACTCAAATTTACCGTCTTGCTAAATACGCCAAAGCTAAACGTGTATTGTTTTTGGTAGACCGTGGTAACTTAGGCCGCCAAGCTAAAAAAGAATTTGAACAATACGACACCCCTTTAGATGGGCGTAAGTTTACCTCTCATTACAATGTAAACATGCTTGGCACAACAGGTGTTGCGGATACCACTAAAGTTACCATTTCAACCATTCAGCGTTTGTACTCTCAATTAGCAGGTACAGAGTTAGATGATGATGCCGATGAGCGTTCAGGCTATGAAATAGAAGCGAATACAGAAACCAAAGAACCTCGCACGATTAGTTATAACCCAGAAATGCCCATTGAAACCTTTGACCTCATCATCATCGACGAATGTCACCGCTCTATTTATAACTTATGGCGACAGGTTATTGAGTATTTTGACGCGTTTCTTATTGGCTTAACAGCTACACCGACTAAGAAAACTATCGGCTTTTTTAAGCAGAACCTCGTATCAGAATATACTCATGAGGATGCGGTAATCGATAAAGTTAACGTAGGTTACGACATCTATCGCATTAAAACTAAAAAGTCAGAAGAAGGTGACTTAATTGAAGCGGGCACCGCCGTACAAGTACGTGACCGCTTAACTAAAAAGAAACGCCAAGAAATTCTCGACAAAGACGAAAGCTATAATAAAAAGCAACTTGATCGAAGTGTTATCGCCCCTAATCAAATACTCACTGTACTCACAGCATTTAAAGATAATTGCTTACCTGATTGCTTTAGTGAGCGAACATGGGTACCTAAAACCTTAATATTCGCTAAAGATGATGACCATGCCGATCGTATTGTTGATAAAGTACGAGAAGTGTTTAATGAAGGTAATAGCTTTTGTAAAAAAGTAACGTACCGAGTTGGTAAAAAAGCAGCGGAAGATACTATAGCTGAATTTCGTACTAGTCCTCGTTTACGCATCGCTGTAACAGTAGATATGATAGCCACAGGTACCGATATAAAACCACTTGAATGTCTTATTTTCATGCGAGATGTGCGCAGCCAAGCCTACTACGAACAAATGAAAGGGCGAGGTACACGCGTTATCGATGTTGATTCACTGCACTTAGTGACGCCTGATGCTAAAGCAAAAACCAAGTTTGTGTTAGTAGATGCCGTTGGTGTAACTGAAACGGATAAAACTGAAAGCCAAGCCATGGAGCAAAAGCCATCAGTTTCTACAGAAAAATTAATGGAACAAATTGCCCGAGGCGACAGAGCTGCAGAAACATTACGCAGTTTAGGCAATCGCCTAATACGGTTAGATTTAAAGCTTGATGATAAACAGCGTTCAGCACTCAGCGAATTAATGGGTAAACCGTTAGCCTTAGTCGCTGGTGAATTAATACATGCCACTAATGAAGAATATTTAGAACAACAAGCAAAAGTAGAGTTTGGTACCGACGCGCCAACGCAGGAGCAACGCGACCAAATTTATAAACCAATTGCTGACGCTGCGGTAAAGCCATTTCATAACCCTGATGTGCGTGAAACTATTGAAAAGGTAAGACGTAATACAGACCAAATTATTGATGAAAGTGCTGATGAGTTAATTGATGCAAGTTTTGATGAAGAAAAAGCGCAGCACATTATACAAAGTTTTAAACAGTTTATTGTTGATAATAAAGACGAATTAACCGCAATTGAGTTAATTTTCAGCAAACCGTATCAACAACGACATTTAAGCTACGAACAAATAGAAGAATTGGCTGAAAATATTCAAGCACCACCGTATAATCTTGCTCCAATAGAAGTATGGAAAGCTTACCAGCAACTTGAAACCGCTAAAGTAAAAGGCGTACCTCCCGCAACACTACTTACTAATATTGTAAGTTTAGTAACTTACGCCACAGGTTTGAAAGATGTTTTAGAGCCTTTCCCACAAGTGGTTGAACGTCGTTTTGATACCTGGTTAACCCAACAAGAGCAAACAGGTGTTAAATTTGATAGTGCACAACTTGAATGGCTGGCGCTGATAAAAGAGCAAATTGCACAAAATGCAGAAATGATGATAGAAGACTTTGACTACGCCCCATTTACCCAACAAGGTGGCGTACTCAAAGCAAAGCAGTTATTTGGTGACAAACTAGATAATGTAGTCAATGAATTAAATGGCTATTTGATAGCTTAGACATATAACAAAATTAGAAATTTAATGAATAAAATTGAAGTAAGTAGTATTCCCTCTAACTGGGCTGTCGCAACAGTTAATGACTTAGGCCAATTTATAAATGGTTTTGCATTTAAACCCGACCACTGGGGAGGTGGAGGGGTACCTATTATTAGAATTCAAAACTTAACTAATTCGGCAAAGCCATTTAATTATACAAAACTTGATGTGCCGAGTATTTATTCAATTGAAGATGGAGATTTACTTGTCAGTTGGTCTGCTACCCTTGATGCTTTTATTTGGAAAGGGGGTAAAGCATGGCTTAATCAGCATATTTTTAAAGTAATCCCAAGTACATATTTTCATTCAGGTTTAAGCTATTATTGGATGAAAATTGCTATAGAACAAATGGTTAATTCAGAACATCTTCATGGTAGTACAATGAAGCATATTAACAGAGGACCATTTTTAGCTCATGAAACTAGAATTCCCCCTTATATCGAACAAGTTAAAATTTTTAATAAGATCGAAGAACTTTTTTCTCATATTGATACGGGAGTTGAAGGTCTCAAACATGCGAAATCCAAATTACAGCAATATCGCCAATCAGTATTAAAAGATGCAGTAACTGGCAAGTTAACGGAAAAGTGGCGCGAAAAAAATGGAGATCAATTAGAGTTAGCCGAAAACTTTTTAGCTGCAATTCTAAAGGAAAGAAAAATTTGCTGGAAGCAAAAGCAAATAGAGCTTTATGAAATTAAAGGGAAGTTACCTAAGACTGATAAATGGAAAGATAAATACCCAGTTCCTAAGGCTACTAACTTACTAGAAGATTCACACCCTTCTCATTTGAGAGTGACGCTCGAGCACCTCAAGTTTTATTCAATTTATGGACCTCGATTCTCAAGCTCAGACTATGCTGATGATGGCATTTTGGTTTTGAGAACAACGGATATTGATGAGCATGGAAGAGTAAATAAAGAAAAAGCCCCTAAGTTAGCATTAACAGATAAAGAATATAAAAAGTATTGTGTTGATAAAGGTGATTTTTTAATTACTCGTACAGGTAGTATCGGCACATTAGCCATATATAATGATGAATATAAAGCTATACCTGGTGCTTACCTTCTTCACTATAAGCTATTAAATAAATACGTTAACAGCCTTTATATCTATTTTGTTTTCAAATCTCCTCAATATCAAGAGTTATTAACTCAGTCTACGACTGGTATTGGCATACAAAATATAAATGCGCCAACACTGGAGAGCCTTGAGTTTTTACTTCCTAGCATTGAAGAGCAAAACGAAATAGTGAGTATCGTTCAAGGAAAGCTTAAATATATTGAAAAATGTGAAATTGATATTGATATAGCTTTAAAGAAGTCGACCTCTCAAAAGTCGAGTGTATTAGCGAAAGCATTCTCGGGTGAATTAGTTGAAAACATTGAAACTGATTTTACGGCTGAGCAATTATTAGAAAAAATTAAAGCAGAAAAACAACTTTTAGAAGAAAAAGCCAAACTAGCCAAAAAGAAACCTACCACGAGAGAAATAAAAATGGAAAAACGCCCGATTATTGATGTGCTCAAAGAGTCAAACAAGGCATTGAATGTTGATGAGTTATTTGAACAAGCAGGTTTTCGAAGTGATGTTTCTCCTGAAGGCATTGAAGCGTTTTACCAAGAATTAAAAATAGTTGCGGAAAATGAAAACGTAACAGTTATACCAATTATGCTGAAAGAGAAAAAGCAAGGTGACAAGTTTGAATACAAGGAAGTAGAAGAAAATGAAGCTAGATAAGTTATGGATCAATGAATTTAAAAACCTTAAAGGCATTGAAATAGATTTTGACCAAGATGAGTTGGTAACGGTTGTTATTGGTTGGAATGGTGCAGGTAAATCAAATGTAATTGAAGCTTTGGTTATTATTTTTCGTGATTTAGATTTACATAAAGAACCGTCGTTTTCTTATAAGCTTGAATATATTTGTCGTGGTAATCGAATTATTGTTGAAGCAAAAGATACCAAGGTGAAGAAAGAGCAGTATAAGGTACTTATTCACGCTGAAGGTAATCCGGAGAAAGTGATTACAAATAAATACACTGACTTTTTTAATAATGAAGATCGAACGTATTTACCTTCAAATGTTTTTGGTTATTATTCTGGACCTAGTGATCGCTTAGCTTCACATTTTTATGATCATCAGCGTAAGTTTAGAGATCAACTTTTATATCCTGAAAAGTATGGGTTAGATGAAAAAACACTTCCGTTAAGGCCATTGTTTTATGCGCAAAAGGTACACAGTAATTTTGTATTACTTTCATTCTTTTTAGGTGCTGATGAAAAAGTTAAAAAGTTCTTAAAAGAAAAGTTATTTATTGAAGGTATTGAATCGGTATTATTTGTACTAAATAAACCCGACTGGACGAGTAAGGAAGGCGATCCTAGGTTTTGGAACGCGACTGGTGTTGTAAGGCCATTCTTAGATAGACTTTTTTCTGCCTCTTTAGCGCCAATGCGTAAAAAGATTAAAGTGCCACACCCAATGAAAAAGACCCCTGAAAATGTAGATGCACTTTTTTTATATTTGAAAGATTTAGAAGCATTACAAGAAGTTGGTAAAAAAACTTCAGATAAGGACTTTTTTAAATTACTTGAAAGTATTTATTTTTCAAATTTAATTCATGAAGTACGTATTAGGGTAAAGGTAAAAAATAAAAACGGTACCGATGAATCGTTAACTTTTAGAGAGCTAAGTGAAGGTGAACAACAGCTTATAACTGTACTTGGTCTGCTTCGTTTTACTCGTGATGATGAATCATTGTTCTTACTTGATGAACCCGATACCCACTTAAACCCTGCATGGAGTATGGAGTATATTAACTTTTTGAAAGAAGTAGCTGGCTTTAATTTAGATGCTAAAGAAGACACAGGTGATAAAGATGATGCAGAATCAGACGCTGTTGATAACAGCCATATCGTTCTAGCAACTCATGATCCCATTGTAATTTCGACGTTGAAGCAAGAACAAATAAAAATAATGAAGCGTGATGAAGACAGCTTAAAAGTTTATGCAGCATCGCCACTCTATGAACCTAAGGGCATGGGCTTTTCCGGTATTTTGATGAGTGACATGTTTGGTTTACGCTCTGATTTAGATCCTAAAACACTAGCAAAACTAGATGAACATGCGATTTTATTAGCCAAAGAAGAACGTTCAGAACCAGAAGAAAAGCGTTATAAGCAGCTACAAGAGCAATTAGACAAATCAGGCTTTCTTGATGCCTATTCAGACCCATACTTCTCAGCCTTTGTTAAGGCATGGGGTAGAAAACATGGTGATAAATTATTCACTCAAACCTTTTTAAATGATAGAGATAGACAGCAACTAGCCGATATGACGGATGAAATACTCGCTGAGCTTGATGCTGAAGAGGCAGAAAAGTAATGCGTTATATTGACATAGATGAAGTCGACTTGGATCTTCCTCATAACTGGGATGACACCGTCGAGCAAGCTTGGGAATATGTGAATGGTAAAGTAGAAGAAGCGGAAGCTGCAACAATTGTTAAATCAGAAGAAGAGGGTTGGACTCCTGAGCAGCAAGCAGAGAAGATTGCTGTAGCTAAAGATAAAGCCCGCAAAAAAGCTATCGGTGCAAAAAGTAATGTATGGGGTCAATTAAGTACCATTATGTCAAAGCGCTCACATGGTAAATGTTGGTACTGTGAAAGTAATGAGCTCAGGTCCGACAACCCAATCGACCACTTTAGGCCTAAAGGAAAAGTAGCTGAATGCCCAGAGCACCCAGGTTACTGGTGGCTGGCATTTGATTGGAAAAATTATCGTTTCGCGTGTACTTTTTGTAATTCTAGACGTGTTGATGTTGAAACAGCTGGTGGTAAACAAGATCATTTCCCTGTTTTTACTCCACCTGATTGGAATAAGTCTGAAGGTGATAATAATTTAGAAAGGCCTAAACTGTTAGATCCTGCTGATGAAGACGATTACAAGCTTCTTACATTTAATAAAAATGGGGAAGCTTGCCCTAACTGTGATGATGAAGGCACTGACGATTTTCAAAAAGCCAAAGAGTCTATTGAAAAATTTCATTTGAACCATGGCCCAACAAAAAAAGCACGAAAGGCAATAAAGCAAAAAATAATGCAAGTGGTCGCTGATACAAATGAGTTGTTAGCGCAAGGGATTGATATTAAATCAGGCCAAATCAAGTCTAATAAGAAAGAGCTTATTAAATTAATTAGACCTTCTTGTACCACCACAAAATTCAACACGGCTGCAAAACTGTATCTAAGAGAATTCGAAGATAATGTTTGGGTTAAAGAAATATTAGATAGAGATTAGTAATGAATAATAATGTAAGTACAACAGAAATAGTTAATCGCGTATGGAATTACGCTCACGTATTACGTGATGAAGGCGTAGGTTATGGCGATTATGTAGAGCAGCTCACCTATCTAATTTTCCTTAAAATGACAGCTGAACGTGTTGCAGGCGGTCAAGAAGGTGAAAGCCTTGCTACATTGCAATGGACTAAGTTAGTAAAGCTTGATGGCGCAGATCTTGAAAAAGAATATCGCCATACTTTGGAGGTACTTGGTGAGCAAAAAGGCACTCTAGGAACTATTTTCCGTAAAGCACAAAATAAAATTCAAGACCCTGCAAAGCTTGAGCGCTTAATAGATATGATTAACAAAGAATCATGGTCAACGCTAAGCATTGATGTAAAAGGGGCGATATATGAAGGCCTTTTACAAAAAGGCGCGGAAAGTGAAAAGAAAGGTGCTGGCCAATACTTTACGCCTCGCCCAATTATTGAAGCGATTGTAGATGTAATGCAGCCACAACCTATGCAGATTATTGCTGACCCTGCATGTGGTACTGGAGGGTTTTTAACCGTTGCACATGACTACATTACAAATAATAAAGAACGCCCGCTCTCTAAAAAAGAAGCACGTTTTTTAAAACATGAAGCTTTTAGAGGTAATGATATTTCAGATTCTGTTGCACGTTTATGTGCGATGAATTTATATCTCCATGGTATTGGTACTGAAGAGTGCCCTATATCAACATCTGATGCGTTAGCTAAAGAGGTTGGCGCAAATAAAGTTGATATGGTGTTAGCAAACCCACCTTTTGGTAAAAAAAGCTCAGTTACTATTATTAGTGAAAAAACAGGCAAGGTTGAAAAAGAAAAGCTTACCTATGAGCGAGAGGACTTTTGGGCTGACTCTTCAAATAAGCAATTAAACTTTGTTCAACACATTGGGAATATGCTTAAAGTCGATGGCAAAGCGGCTGTTGTATTGCCTGACAATGTACTGTTTGAAGGTGGTGCAGGGGAAACTATCCGTAAAGAGCTGTTAACGCGTTTTAACCTTCATACTATTTTACGACTTCCAACAGGCATATTTTACGCTCAAGGCGTTAAGGCAAATGTTTTATTTTTTGATGCGAAACCAGCGTCAAAAGAGGTGTGGACTGAAAGTGTATGGGTTTATGACTATCGCACCAATGTTCATAAAACACTCAAGACTAATAAGTTAACTCGCTCAGATTTTGATGATTTTGTAGACTTATTTTCAGCTTCAGACATTAAAAAACGCATTTCAAATTGGCAAGAAGAAGAGCGTGAAGAAGATGGCGGACCTGGCCCCGATGGCCGCTGGCGTCAGTTCAGCTACGATGAAATTATTGCCCGCGATAAAACTAACCTTGATATCTCATGGTTAAAAGATGATTCGTTAGAAGATACCGAAAACCTTCAACCACCCGCTGTTATAGCGAGTGAAATTGTAGAGCTACTTACTGCTGCTTTAGAAGAATTTAAAAGCGTAGAAGAAGCATTAGCTGATGACGATGAAGAGTTTATTGTAGTTGAATAACTTTAGCCTATGAGGGTCTCATGACAGTATCGGTATCACACATAACGCACATTGATAACTTGGCGAGTATTCTAGGCCAAGGCTGTCTATGGTCTGATGCTAAACGTATTGAGCTTGGTTTGATTAACCAAAATATTGGCTATAACCATATTAAGCAACGCCGTTTAGTTCGCCCTGTAAAAGTGGCTGCGGGTGGTACGATTGGCCAGTATGTGCCGTTTAATTTTTGCCCGCGTTCCGTCATGTTGTATGTGATTCATTGTGGGCATGATGATTTTGGAGGTGGGCAGGATAAGGTATTACACTTAATTAGTGACACAGAAACTGTACGCTTGAGAAACCAGCATTGCTTTTTTACTGATATTCATGCTGATTTAGACTATGCAGAGCAAATTGATGATTTTACACGTATTAATGAGTTGGATATTAAACGTATTATTAATGAACGCTATTGGCAGGACTTTAAAGAAGAAAAACAAGCTGAGTTTTTAGCGTTTGAATCTGTACAATGGGCAGCTATCCGCCAAATAGGCGTAAAAACACAAGATGTTGCTAATGAAGTAAATAAGCTACTTCAAACTGTGCAGCATAAACCTGAGGTCGTAGTTAGACCGCAGTGGTACTACTGAGGTTAAGATGATTACTTATCAAACTGGCAATATTTTACATGATCAAGCTGATGCTATTATCAACACAGTTAATACTGTAGGGATAATGGGTAAAGGGCTTGCTTTGCAATTTAAAAAGGCCTTTCCTGATAATTTTAAGGTATACAAAAAAGCTTGTGATGATAAAGAGCTGGTAACGGGTGAAGTGCTAACTGTTGAGCTTAATTCTATTCATGCACCATTTTACATTATTAACTTTCCTACTAAAGCACACTGGAAAGGTAGTTCTAAGCTTGAATATATAGAACAAGGGTTGAACAGCCTAAAAGCTGAAGTAAAGCGGTTAGGGCTTAAATCTGTCGCCTTACCAGCACTGGGAAGCGGCTTAGGGGGCTTAGATTGGCGT
>TARA_R110001606_G_scaffold63950_4_pt1 | contig 16404 bp, 13 predicted proteins | sample TARA_R110001606 | Tara Oceans TARA_R110001606 (sample SAMEA4398315) | marine metagenome | biome: Polar Biome; feature: [SRF] surface water layer (ENVO:00010504); material: water (ENVO:00002006), including particulate matter (ENVO:01000060) such as... | depth 5 m | reverse complement strand
TGCGCTATACTGACGCAAATTTTTTTAAATAAACTGTTATGGCTCTTAAATCGACGATTATTAAAGCGCAGTTATCGCTAAGCGATATGGACCGCAACGTATACCAAGACTTTAATTTAACCTTGGCACAACACCCTTCAGAAACCGAGCAACGCTTGATGATCCGCTTGCTTGCCTATGCACTTAATGCCTGTGATGGTTTAGAATTTACTAAAGGTTTATCGGCTGATGATGAACCAGAGCTGTGGCATAAAAGCTATAGCGATGAGATCGAGCTGTGGGTTGAGCTTGGTTTACCTGATGAAAAGCGTGTTAAAAAAGCCTGTAATAAAGCTAAAAAAGTGGTGCTATACACTTATGGTGAAAACAACCAAGCAATTTGGTGGCAAAAGCATCAACCTAAATTGTATGAGTTTAAAAATTTAAGTATTTTTAGTTTAGATTTTGCTACAACTCAAGCGCTGGCAGCGCTGGTTGATCGCAATATATCGCTGACTATTACCATTCAAGATGGTGATGTATGGGTGAGCTCTGATTCAGTTAACATTGAAATAAAACCAGTACAATTAATGTAATTGTAGGTTCAATAGATTAAGAGGGTGTATGACTGTTAAACGCGTTGTGGTATTACACGGATTGTATATGTCTGGCTTTGTAATGCGCCCTTTATGCTCGCAGCTCGAAAAGTCTGGGTTGGATATTCTCAACCTCTCTTACAATACATTGTCTCCCGATCGCGCCGCTATTTTTAAACAGATTGATAATTTTATTAATGATAAAAATACGGCCCTTGTTTGTCATTCAATGGGCGGACTGGTGGCGCGCGCATACCTTGCTGCAAATTCTCAACAAAGCCAAAACGTAACAAAAGTTATTACTTTAGGCACACCGCATAAAGGCAGCCATATAGCCCGCAGAATGCAGCAAAAAGGCTTTGATGTATTTTTAAAAAACAGTGTGGAATTTTTACTGACCGAAAATGGTGATTGGCCATTTAATGCCAAGCTTTATAGTATTGCTGGCGATTTACCGATCGGCCTCATGCCGCTAATTGCCAAAGGTAGTCAATCAGATGGCACGGTATTAATTGATGAAACCAAACTCAAAGGCATGGCAGAACATAAAGTGTTTCATTTAAGTCACACCAGTATGATCTACTCACGCCAAGTGATGAATTATATTGTTGAGTTGCTGGTTTAATCTTCTGCACTAGCAGCCACTTTATAGGCAACAAATGCGATGATTGCTAAGATCAGTGGTGTTGGCGCTGCGATATAGCCAAAGGTATCAAAGTTAGCAAAACTTGCTCCTGCTAAATGGCCGACTAAGCCAACTACAAATGCCAACAACGCTATACCAATAACAACTAATTCCATTTTACTTTCTTTTTGTGTTTTAGCCTGCATGTTATCTCTCCATCAAATTTATCTGTGTTGATTATGCGCCGACTAGAAACGTTAATTTTGACCTAAATCAAATAACCACTCGCCATGTAATAGCTTGCTATAAAAGCTTGTTTTAGATCATCTTATTGTGCTTTTATTAAGCTATTTGCGGTTATTTTGATTTTTGGGGTGGTTTTTTTAAGATTGGAGCCCATCTCTATTGTACGAACAAGTTAATTACTACAGCAGGTTGGCTAATAGGTAAAATCTATTGAGGTTATCGATTTTAACCATTTTACAGATTACTAAAAATGGCTGATACTTGCTTCAGTGTTTAGAAAACATCTTATCAGTTTATTAAGGAGAAGTTATGTCACAGGTAAACGCAATTGGTCTTAACAGCGCGAAAAGTGAAGATATCGTCAAGTCACTCAATACCCTGCTAAGTAGTTATCAAATTCAATATATGAATGCCCGCGGTTTTCATTGGAATATTAAAGGTCGCAACTTTTTTGAACTACACATCAAGTTTGAAGAAATTTATAACCTATTACTTTTAAAAGTAGATGAAGTCGCTGAGCGTATTTTAACGCTTGATGGCTCACCACTGCATGCATTTTCTGATTACTTAGAGATCAGCAAAATTAAAGAAGCAAAAAATATCAGCGATGGTGTCGCAGCAGTCGAAAACTTACTCGCTGGTTACAGCATCTTAATTAAAATGCAGCGCGATATTTTAGAGCAAGCAAGTGATGCACAAGATGAAGGTACGGCTTCATTGATGAGTGATTATATAACTGAGCAAGAGAAGCTAGTGTGGATGCTTAAAGCATATTTAAATTAATCATAACCAGGTTTTAATATATAGATGTTCCGGGTGCTTAGCTAAGTAACCTGGAATATCATCGTAAAATTGTATATCCATATCGCTACCCCGCCAGATATGTTCCAGCAAACTTTTGGCTACAGCACTTGCTTGAATATAAACAACACGTTTATAACCGCGCGCTTTAACACCATGAAAGTATTCAGTTGCAACCGCCAAGCTATCTGCGGTCGCTAATTCAAACTCAACTAAATTAATCACCGCATATTCAATAGATTGAGGCGGCAACTTTGCTAAATCAGCAAATACATCCTTGGTAAAAGCCTGTATACCTTCTCGATTAAAACAACCAATCACTTTGATATATATCGTTGGTGATTCAATTGAGTATTCCCAGCGCCCATGCACATTAAACATATAAGTACCTCCAAACATAGTGAAACTCAATTGAATAGAAAATCACACTTAATCAGCCAAACTGATAAAGAAAGCCATCTCTAATGCTTTTTCTTCCAAGCTTTTAAAACGCCCTGATGCTCCGCCGTGACCGGCATCCATATCGGTTTTAAACACCAAAATATTATCGTCAGTTTTATATTCACGCATTTTAGCCACCCACTTCATCGGCTCCCAATATTGCACTTGTGAATCATGCAAACCGGTAGTCACTAAAATATGTGGGTATGCCTGTGCGGTAATATTGTCATACGGTGAATACTGAGCAATCACATCATAATAGGCAGGGTCATTTGGATTACCCCATTCATCGTATTCATTGGTAGTTAGAGGTATTGACTCATCCAGCATGGTGGTTAGCACATCTAAAAATGGCACATGGCAGCCAATTCCTAAATAAAGCGCTGGCGCTTGGTTAACAACCGCTCCCATTAGTAAGCCACCGGCACTACCGCCTGAAGCAAACACTTTATCTTGCGTACCATAACCTTGCTCAACCAATGCTTTGGTTACATCAATAAAGTCGTTAAAGCTATTTTGCTTATGTTGTTTTTTGCCTTGCTCGTACCAATCACGACCCAATATCTCACTACCACGAACATGTGCTATGGCATACACAAAACCACGATCGAGTAAGCTTAATGAGGTACTCGAAAAGCTCGGATCGATGGTTATGCCATACGCCCCATAACCATATTGAAACAGTGGATTAGTGCCATTTTTAGCAAAACTATCTTTACGATAAACCAGCGACACGGGCACTTTAATACCATCACGCGCTGTTACCATTAATCTTTCAGAGGCATAGTTTTGCGGATCAAAACTGCCTAATACTTGCTGTTGTTTTAATAAAGTTTTATCACCATTATTTAAGTCTACTTCAAATAATGAACCTGGCGTGGTGAGGCTTGAGTAATAAATACGAGCTACGTGCGTATCATGCTCAGGATTCATTGCAATGGCAGCATAATAACAAGGATCATCAAATTCTAAGGTCATACGCTGCTGTTGCTTATTAATGACCACAAAGCGTGTTTGTCCTTGCTCGCGCTCAGTAAGCACCAAGAAATCGTCAAACAGCTCTACGCCTTCTAATAAAACGCTATCACGATGAGGGGTATGCTCAAGCCACTGTGTTTTATCTGCAATGGTACTTGTATTAGCCGTCATTAAACGAAAGTTTTTAGCTTGCCAATTGGTCACGATATAAAACGTATCGCCGAGTTTATCAACATCAAACTCATGCCCTTCTTCGCGTGGCAGTAACTGAGTAAACACTCCTTGCGGATGATCAGCATCTAGCACCCAAGTATCGTTCGTTTCTGTAGTGGCTAAATCAATAATGATCAGCCCCTCATCACGGCTTTTACCAAGCCCCATAAAAAAGCTTCGATCTTGCTCTTCATATACCAATACATCGTGCGCTTGCTTAGTACCTAATACATGGCGATAAACTTGATAACCTAATAACGTTTTAAGGTCTTTCTTTACGTAAAAAACCGTTTTATTGTCGTTTGCCCAAACGATTTGCCCTTCGGTGTTTTCTAATACATCTTCAAGTAAATCATCGTTATCAATAACTTTAAACTTTACGGTATAGATACGACGGCCATCGGTATCTTCAGAGTAAGCCAACAATTGTTCATTAGGACTAATTGCCACCTCGCCTAATTCATAAAATTCAAAACCTTCTGCAAGTATATTTACATCTAACAGTAGCTGCTTATCTGCGGCATCCATCTGACGACTACGGTAATGGCGAGAATATTCATCATCGCCACGTACTTCAGAGTGATACCAATACTGGCCATCTTTAACGGGAAAAGTATTATCGTCTTTAACAATACGCCCTTTTAGTTCTTCGAACAGTTGCTTCTGAAAAGACTGAATAGGCGCTAGTTGCTGTTCACAATAGTCATTTTCAGCAGCTAAATGTGCCAGCATCGCTGGATCTGTACGTTCGTCATCACGCATCCAATAATAATCATCAATGCGTATTTTTTTGTGTGTTGTTAACGTGTGCGGCTGTTTACGCGCAACAGGAGCATTAGGAAGTGAAGACAACGATAAGTTTGATAGAGCCACAGAAAAACCAATAAAAAATTTCGATGGCTGGAGTTTAACATAATTTTCAAAAGTGCATAAAAAAGCCCACTCAATGAGTGGGCCGAAAAATGCTAAATAGCATTAAGGGGAAACTTGCTGCCAAGCAAGGTGCCAACTTTGTCCAACACCGGGCTCGTAAAGTGGATTATTTTCTTCTTTCACATTGCAAAACTGGCTGAAAGGCCAAGGTTTACATTTATAAATTAAGCCTGTTTTTGGCTGTAATACTTTTACACCCGCATTATATACACCACACTTTTCAGGATAGATATAATCATATGCGGGCTTAACAACCTGGTAATCATCACATTTAGCAATACATTGAAAAGTTAATTCCGCACGAGTAATCCCGCAACCTTCGAGTGCATAAATCTGGTTTGAACGATAAGCTACCACTAAACCTTGCTCAGTCATTCTTCCTGCTTCGACTAAGGGTATATGAGTATTAATATATTCCGCGACAAAGCGTGGCCAATTATGTGGCTCACCTTGTTCTTCGGTGATAATTTCATATTGAAATGATAAATCGACTAGCTCTCCTTGCGTGTCATAAAAAGTCACCGTCACCATATCACCTACAAACAATTGGGTATGATGATTTAGACAACCTATTGGCATCCAATTTCCACAGGCCAATGACGTATGCATAAACAAAGCAACACCTTAAGAATATCTAATAGGTACTATCCAGCATTTATTGGATAAAAGAAATACTTTTAACTACATTGTAGGGCTGATGACACACAGTGAGGTTGGTATTACCCTGTGCGACGGCCCCGCTATCTTAGTTTTAATGCTAAAACCTTAGACCGGAAACTTTGCGTCCTAACCTTTCGGTTAGTTTGCCAAAACAGCGTGAGTATAGTGTGACATAGCTCGAAGATCAAACTAAAGAATGTAATCAAAAGTTAAAGCTGACACTTAAGTTTAATTAACCTGCACTCTGGTTAAGAGATTTTCTGTAAAAACAAGGTTAATTTACGTCTCAATAGCTGGCCTCTTGTAATTAAACTCAAAGCTACCAGTATTATAAACAGCTGCTCAAACATGATTTATTACATATAATTCAGAAGCTTATACTTATTTTTGTCGACATAAAATAAAAAAGCCAACCTTAAGCTGGTTGGCTTTTTATTATGGTGTAAGCAAAACCTTAACACTCAAAGTTAGCTTACTTTAACCTTTTGGCTAGTAAATGGACGTTTAAACAAACCCCCAATATCCGTTAAAATAATATACAGACATGGCACTAAAATAAGTGTAATTAAGGTTGCAAACATCACAGCAAAACCAAGTGCAACTGCCATAGGTATTACAAATTTAGCCTGTAAGCTGGTTTCAAACATAATCGGCAATACGCCTGCAAATGTAGTAATAGATGTCAGCAATATAGGTCTAAAACGAGCACAACCGGCCTCTATAACCGCATCTTTAATATCTATTCCTGCACGGCGTGCTTGATTAATAAAATCAGTCATTACCAAGGAGTCATTAATAACCACCCCTGCTGCGGCAATTAATCCAAAACCCGACATTAGACTAATGTCTAAGCCAAACCAAAAGTGGCCCCAAATTGCTCCTGTCAGACTAAATGGAATAACCGACATTACAATTAAAGGTTGTGAATAACTTTTAAGCGGTACGGCCAATAATATGTAAACTAAAATCATCCCGCCTGCAAAAAACAGTTGCTGCTCATTTGCTTGCGCTTGCTGCTCTTCTATTGCACCGCCTAATTCAGACTTAACACTTGGGTATTCTTCTTGAAGCTGTGGTAGTAAGTTTTCTTTAACTTGTTTGACTACCTCACTCGGTTCAATTGCTTCCTCGTCAATGTTGCCATAAACGTAAACAGTACGATAACCACCTTCACGGCGAATATAACTAATGCCCGGTGTTTCTGTTAGCTCAACCACATCACCTAATAACACTTCTCGGCCTTGTGGCGTTGTAACAACCGCATGCTTAAGTGATGAAAATGCCTCACGAGTGAGCTTAGGATAACGCACCATCACCCGAACCTCCTCACCACGGCGAATAACGCGCTGCGCTTCACCACCATAAAAGCTTGCACCTACTTGGTTCGCAATTGCCGCCAGATCTAAGCCTAAGTCATAGGCAACTGGTTTTAAGCTCATTTGCACTTCTTTACTGGCAGGATCGATAGTTGAGCTAATATCAAACAAACCTTCTTGCTGTTGTAATAGCTGTATAAAACGACGACCCGCATCATTAAGCGTATCGATATCAGAGCCATATAGTAAATAGCCAAACTCGCCACCACTACCGCCGCCTCCGCCGCCAACATCATCTTGAATAGTTAATGATTTGACACCAGCGATAACCGGCATCGCTTCACGCCAACGTCGAGATAGCTCAAATGCATTATATGGACGCAGTTCTTCGTCAACTAATGGTGCGAGTAATTGCGCTTCAGTACGACCTTGATTGAACACTAGCACATCACGCACCATCTTCTGGCCTTCTTCACGCTCTGTTTGTCTATCAACCTCTAGCACCATAGCTTCAATTTCACGTATCGCATTAATGGTTTGAATGTCGGATACATTGTCGTTCATTTCTACATTAATTTGCGGGAAGTCATGAGGTACCTTAGGTGAAGGGATCATACGCACTTGATTAGATGAAATTAAACCAAAGGTTAAAATTAACAGCGCAATAAAACCAAACATCACCGTCCAGCGCCATTTTATGCAGTTCACTATAAATTGTTTATAAGGGCCATTAACAAAGCCAAAAAAACGGTTATTAAAACGTGCTCGCCAACCATCAGGATTAATAGGTGAGAAATGCGTATGCGCAATATGTGCTGGTAAAATTAATTTAGATTCAATGAGGCTGAAAACTAAACATAAAATAACCACCACTGAAATACCATAAAAGAAGGCACTTTCAGGACCACTCGAAAGCGTAAACGGAGCAAACACGGCAATAGTTGTTAGTACACCAAAGGTTGCAGGGGTTGCCACTCGCTTAGCGCCATTGACCACATTAACAACACCACCGCCTTTTTTCTCTATTTCGGTGTAGGCACTTTCGCCTATGACTATGGCGTCATCCACCACAATCCCCAGCACCATAATAAAGGCAAACAGGGACACAATATTAATAGTGACACCAAACAGCGGCATCAACATCATCGCCCCTAAAAAACACACAGGTAAGCCAATCATTACCCATAGCGCTAATTTAAAGCGTAAAAATAACGAAAGCATGATTGCTACCAAAATAGCGCCTTGAAATAAGTTAGCTTTCATCATATCTAAGCGCGCATTTAGGTAGTAGGTAAAGTCCATTAATGGCTCTAAACGCACACCGAGCGGTAACTCTTTATTTTTTTGATCAATATACGCTTTTACCGAGTCAGCCACCGGAATAATATTTTGATCTTCGGTTGCTTTTACCGATAAGTAAACCGCATTTTCACCGTTAAACTTAAAGTAACGCTCCCCTTCAGTGAACTGGTCTTTAATAACAGCAATATCTTGTAGTAATACTTTTGCGCCATTAGCGCCAATTTTAACCGGAATTTGTCTAAACTCTTCACCCGAGTAAAACTGATTCTCTACACGAACCGAAATAACTCCTGCATCTGTTTTTAATTGCCCAGCTGAAAAGTTAGCCGAATAACGACGTACAGCATTTACCACGTCCGACAAAGTTAAATTATATTGGCGTAATGTATCTGGTTCAATTTCTATTGCTATCTCATCCAGAGGAACGTCATTAACCACCAATGACACATTAGATAGCTGTAACAGCTCATTCTCAATTTGATTGGCTATAGGTTTTAATTCAATTAAGGGTAAGTCGGCCACCAGCGTCATACCTATTACGTCTTGGCGAAACTCCACTTGACTTATGGTGACCGGTTCCATTCCAGCAGGGAAAGTGGCAATACCATCAACGCGTAGTTTTACCTTATCAAGCACGTCGGTAAGTTCGGCATCAGTGTTTATTTCAAGGCTGGCCGTGCCGCCATTTCGAAATGCGCGATACACCCCTTTTTTTATCTCTGTTATATCTTTTAATGATTCTTCAATTTTTATTAGAATACTTTCTTCAATTTCTTGTGGCGAGGCCCCAGGATAGTTCGCCGACACATTAATATAGTTAATTTCTATATTAGGGAACATTTGTCGCTGAATCGTAAAGTAACTTATCAACCCCATTACAATGATAAAAAACATCATTAAATTAGCAGCAACAGAGTTATTAGCAAAGTAAGCAATTACCCCTGTTTGTTTAGCCTTGTTGGGTAGTTCGGTGTTATTCATAACTCAATCTACCTTTTATAGTTGTTCAGTAGATGCACTTTTCGGTGCCTCTATTTCTTTAGCATCTTGAAGGCCTGCAATTTTTACTGCCATGCCTTTTTGTGGATACTCCGGTAAGGTAACAACTAATTGATCATCAGCCTCTAAACCATCACTAATATAAAAGAACTCTCCTTCTTCGCGGATCACTTTCACTTTACGTGGTTCAAGTTGCTGTTCATCATTAACTATCCATACCATTTGGTTATTCACCAGTTCTTGCGGTAAACGATAGATATTATTAAGCATGGTGCCGGCAAAATTAACTTGTACATAAGTGCCAAACTTAATCGCTGGTTGTTTATTCACTAAACCATACGGATCGTCAATTCGAACAACCAAACTACTCATACGCGTAGCATTATCAACAATACCTAAATCACGATCTATTACCGCTTGGCGAGTAAAACCATTTAAGCCCGTTTTAATCACTGTTGCAGTGACGCCTTTGACGCGCTCAGGTAAAAAAACACTATCAAACCCAGCTATAGGTATGATGACTTCAGCGGTTTCAATATTATTTAATTCAGCAACTTGTGCGCCCATAGAAACAAATTGACCCACACCAACATTACGATTAATAACTAATGCATCGTATGGAGCGGTTACTTCACAGTTGTCTAAATCACGCTGTGCACGTTTTAATCCTGCTTGCGCTGACTTAACTGACGCTTGTGCACTTAGCACTTGTGGCTTACGTAAAAATAAATCGGTGCGTGCTTTGCTAGGGAATCGCTTAGCTTCGTCTTCTGCTACTTTGGCTTGCGCTTGCTCTTCAATTAACATCGCCTGCGCACGAGCTAGTTCAGCTTCAGCTTGCAGTACAGCCGCTTCGTAATTATCTTTTTCAATAGTAAATAGAACTTCTCCACGTCCAACAATACCACCGGCGACAAAATTAGGATGCCAACTAACAACTTCACCTGACACTTGTGCTGAAAGCTGTGTGTTTTCCAACGGTTTTACTTCACCATAACTGTTAATCATTACTTGGTGATCGTTGGCAGCCACAGCCTCAACTTTTACAACCGGCCGAGTGTCGACTATTTCTTTTTTTTCTGGTTCTTGGGCAATCGCATTAATTCCCACAAAGCCAACAATCCCTATGCCAAGCGCGACAAAAGGAAGTCCCCATTTTAATATCGTTGTTCGCATAATCAGTCCCCTTAATATTTTACTAAAGCCATAATAACAGAGCTGAATGAAACATTAACGTGACATTTGTAAGCAACTGTTACAAAAAAATTGATATCTTTAAAAAGCTTTAAAAAACCATTGTTAATCTATTATTTAATATTTTTTGTTATATTTTGATATAAAAAATAAACCATATAAATCAAAATGATAAAAACAAGCTTAGGAATTTCATCCTAGATTTGTTTCTTCCCGAGTCAGTTTGGGTACACTGAATAAGATTTTAACAAGTAAAATAAAGAGTATAAAATGAAGTTAACAACCATTACGCTAGCATTAAGTTTAGCTTTAGCGACCAACGGCCACGCTTTGGCCGCAGATAAAAAAGACGAAAAAAAAGACAAAACCATTGCCGAGCTGATCAAAGATAAAACCGAGTTTGCGGGGATATTTAGCCTCTATCAAGATGAAAAAACCGGTGATCACTTAATGGTAATTGATGAATCACAGCTTGATACCCCATTTGTGTACTTTGCCCATACTGTCGATGGCGTTACTGATGCTGGTCACTTCCGTGGGGCTTATCGTGAAACAAAGCTTATTGAATTTAGAAAGTATTTTGATCGCATAGACATTATCAGTAAAACACCTCGTTACCAGTTTGATGAAAGTAGTGCTATTGCAAAAGCTGCTAATGCAAACATCAGTGAAGCGGTACTAGCTAGTATTAAGATTGAAAAACAAGAGCAAGGCAAAATTGCTTTTAATGTAAACAAACTATTTTTAAGTGAAGCACTACATAAAGTTTCTCCTTGGCCAAACCCAGATGATAAAAATGCCAAAAAACGCTTTAATCTTGGTAAATTGAGCGACAAAAAGTCACGTATTATCAAACAGCGCCCTTACCCTAATAACCTCGATGTTGTTGTTGACTACGTATTTGAAAATGCTAACCCAAGCGTGCGCGGCTCAAGTGCAGTAAGTGATCCTCGCAACGTATCCTTAAAGGTACAGCATTCATTCGTAGCACTGCCAAAGAATGATTACCAATCTCGTATTGACGATGCTCGCATTGGTTATTTCACAAATCAGTTTGATCAAATGACCTCCCCAGACTGGGCACCATATAATGATGTGATCAAGCGTTGGGACTTACAAAAGAAAGATCCAAGCGCTGCGTTATCCGAACCTGTAAAACCAATTACTTGGTGGATTGAAAACACCACCCCAATTGAGTGGCGCGACACCATTGCAAAAGCAACCCTGGCATGGAATAGCTCATTTGAAAAGGCTGGTTTTAAAAATGCTATAGAAGTAAAAATCCAGCCGGATGATGCAAAGTGGGACGCAGGCGACATCAACTACAACGTGCTACGTTGGACTTCATCACCAAAGCCACCATTTGGCGGCTACGGTCCAGCCCTAGCAAACCCATTAACCGGTGAAATTTTAGGCTCAGACATCATGCTTGAGTTTGTATTTATGAAAAATCGCTGGATTTACGATACGCTATTTACACAAGGCACTATGAGCCACAGCAATGGTGCTGCTAATACCGGTGAACTAAACTGCTCGCTAGGACATGAAATACAACAAAATATGATGCTAGCAAACAGCCTTTCAACCGGTGCAAGCATTGAAGACAAAGAAATTTTACGTCAAGGTTTAACCCAACTAGTGCTACATGAAGTTGGCCACACACTAGGTTTAAACCACAATATGAAATCATCCATTTTGTGGAATGAAAAAGACGTTCACGACAAAAATAAAACACAAGGGATCGTAACAGGTTCAGTGATGGATTATGCCCCTGCTAATATTGCTCCTATTGGTATGGCTCAGGGTGATATTTTCCAAACCAAGCCTGGTCCTTATGATGATTGGGCAATTGAGTTTGGTTACAGCCAAGCATTAGCGGATGAAGCAGCTGAACAGCAACGCCTTGAAAAAATTTTAGCCCGTTCAATCGAACACAAACTTGCGTTTGGTAACGATGCCGATGATATGCGCGCACCCGGTAGACATATTGATCCTCGCGTGATGATTGGCGATATGTCATCAAACCCAGCAGCGTATGGTGCTGATCGCATGGCGCTAATCAACAAACTGTTTACTGAGCTCAAAGATAAAGCGCGTGTTGCTGGTGAGTCACACCAACAATTACTGATCTCAGCAAACAGCTTATTTGGTCAATATCGCACCCAAGCGAATATAATTTCTCGCCAAATTGGCGGAGTCTACGTAGAGCGCGCTGTTGTGGGTGGTAATGATGCTGTTGCACCATTTACCCCTGTGCCACTAGAGCGCCAACAACAAGCCATGCAAATTTTAGCGAAAAATGTATTTGCCCCAGATGTACTTACCAGCATGCAGCCTCTATATAACTACATGCAACAACAACGTCGCGGCTTTAATCATTACGGCAAAAATGAAGATCCAAAACCACATAAAATGATTTTGGGGATACAAAAATCAGTATTAGCCCAATTACTTCACCCCGCTGTTATGCAACGCATCTCAGACACGGCACTATACGGTAATGAATATAGCTTAAGTCAGTTTATGAACGATTTAACGGCGAGTATTTTTATTGACAGTAAAGCAGCTAATTCAATCAGTCATAACTTGCAAATTGAATATGTCAATCAGCTAATTGCTATCGCGGGACTAGGTAAACCAAGCAAGCACGATAACTTAGCAAAAACTGCAGCGCTTTATCAATTAACTCAAATTGCAGACAGCAGCACGCCATGGGGTGCAGATACAGCGACAAAAGCACATAAAAAGTATATCGATCGCCTAATCAATAAAGCGCTCGAAGCATAACTAACCACGCAATAATAAGGCCGCACCTTCAAGTGTGGCCTTTTTTATTTTTAAAACCGAACACCTGCGTGTTCGATATCGAACAGCTATCACTTTATAATCACCATATAAAAATTTAACCAACTGAAAATAAACAGTATTTATTTCTGGCATCAAACTTTCATTAACTACACTATCAACCACGTAGATTTGTAGATTATGAATATTAATATTGAGAAAACCACAAAACTAAACAAAGTTAAAATAGCCCTCATTGTTGCCGCACTCATACTGCTTGCAAGCATCAGCTATTTTGCTGTGCAACCTGCTGTGCCGCAGCTAAATGCGAGTACGCTCAATGTGGTGACCGTCCAACAAGGTGATATTGATATTATGACGCCGGTGTATGGTCAATATGCATCACGCTATGAGCGCCTAATTAGTGCCCCTGCAGTTGGTCAAGTTAGTGAAATTTATCTACGTGCTGGCGCAGATGTTGAAGCTGACACTGTGATTGCCAAACTCACCAACCCAGATCTAGAACAGCAATTTTTTGAAGCTCAAGCTAAGCTAGAACGTATGCACTCTGAATTTGCTGCATTTAAATTTCAAAAACAAAATGAGCAACTGACCTTTCAAGCTGAGCTTGCTGATATTGATAGCCAAATACAAAGCGCTAAATTAGATGTTGATGTCAATCAGCGCTTATCAGAGCAAGGTATCGCCGCCAAAATTGATTTAGAACGAGCTACGTTGAAATACCAACAACTTAAAAAGCGTCTTGAGTTTGCAATCTACCGTTTTGAAAAACAAAAAGAAATGCACAAGTTAGAACTGCAGCAGCAACAAATTTTATTAACACAGCAACAAAAACAAGTAGATTTAGTCAGTAATAAAGTGACGGCATTAACAATCATCGCAGGGATTGCAGGTACATTACAGCGCTTAGATATTGAACTTGGTCAGCGAGTAAGCCAAGGACAAGCTATGGCGCGAGTGGGCTCAAAAAGCCAACTAATGGCTAAATTAAATATTCCGCAACGCATTGCTGAGCGCATAACACTTGGTGCTCGAGTCGAACTAAAACATCCATCAGGCATGTTAAAAGGCACAGTTAAGCAACTAACATCCGTAGTCGAAAACGGCTTTATTATTGCCGAAGTACACCTGAGTGAACCATTACCGACCAACCTGCGCCCTGCGCAGCCTGTCAATGCTTTAGTATTTGTTGAGCGTAAAGAAAATGCCCTCTATGTGAGCCAGCAACCAGGATTAAAACCTCTCGGTGCGCAACTGCTCTATAAACACTCAGCGAATCAAACGCAATTACAGCAACAAGAGATCACCTTTGGCGAGCTAACGGGCAAAGATTTACTCATCACCGCAGGTGCAAACGCTGGTGAAAAAATTATCACAAATGATTTAAGCCAATGGCATACTTACAGCCACTTGGCGCTAGATACTGCAAAACTTTAAGGAAAAACACCATGACAGCACTCGTTACCATTAACAACATCAATAAAGTGTATAGCAAAGGCCAAGTTAAAACTCATGCGCTACAGGATGTTTCTTTAACAATAAACAAAGGCGAGTTTATCGCTATATCTGGCTCATCTGGCTGCGGAAAATCAACCTTACTGAGTATTTTAGGATTGCTGGATACGCCAACCGATGGCGACTATCAACTGGCGAATATTGACACTCACAGCCTCAATGTTGATCAACGCTCAAGTGTTAGGAATAAGCATATTGGCTATGTATTTCAGTCATTTAACTTGATTGATAGCCTAACCGTATTTGAAAACGTGGCTTTGCCGCTGGAGCACCGAGGTACGCCAAGTAAAGATATTAAGGCCGCCGTAGAGCAACAACTAGCGGCAGTTAACATGAGCGCCCGTTTACATCATAAACCAAGCCAACTCTCTGGCGGACAGCAACAGCGCGTTGCGATTGCTCGCGCGCTAGTTGGCAACCCCGACTTACTACTTGTGGATGAACCAACTGGTAATCTAGATAGCCAAAATGGCGATGCTGTAATGCGACTCTTGCTAGAGCTAAACAAACAAGGTGCCACTGTCGTCATGGTGACCCATGACGAACGGTATAGCCAAATGGCGCAGCGTCAAATTCGCTTATTTGACGGCAAAGTACTTGTTGAACATAAGGAAGCGGTAGCATGAGTTTTTACCTTCGCGCTCTGCGCCATGGCGTTTTGAGGCTATTTACTTTGCCGCGCCTATCTTTGCCCATTTTAATTACACTCAGCTTTACGCTGGCAGCCGTGTTGGTTGTGGTCGCAATGAGTAGCAACCTAATTTTTAAACCGCTACCCGATATTAAAGACGAACAAAGTCTCTATACAATTAACCGGACTATGGCTGTCTCAGACGATATGCGAGTATCAATATTTACCACTAAACGCCTTGCACTGTTAGCTGAACAATATAAACAGTATGGCAAATTTGCAGGCTTTCAAGCAGATGAAAGTGCTATAAAAGTGGATGAGGTTGCTTATCCTGTATCGCGCTTTGATGCCAGTGATAACTTTATGACGGTAGTCGGCGGCGAGTTATTAGTTGGCGAACGACCAAGTCAAGAAAATAGCCAAAATGCAGTGTGGATTTCTCAAAGTTTATGGCGCAGTGCATTTCAAAATAATGCTAATGTAATCGGTCAAACCTTACAACTTGAAGGCCAATCACTGCAAGTTCGTGGCGTTGTTACTGATTTTTCATCTTTTTTATCGGAAACTGACGAAAAGTACGCCCAGCAAATATGGCTTTACTACAATTTAGCAGAGCAAGTTTCAAAGCCAACACAAATGACGATTGATGGCAGCCTGCAACCTCTGTTTAGAAAAACTCAGCAAGCAATTACAACAAGCGACATCGAAGATTTCTGGCTGCAATATTACCAACAAGAAAGTGAACAACTTGGCCCGATGAAGCAAATGTTTGAAAGCATGAATCCAGAAAGTACTGCGGTTCTCTATCGAGATAGTTTAATGGCTGAGCAACAAACTATGATCTGGTTTTTACTCGCCGCTGTCACCATTCTACTCATAATGGCAAGCCTAAACCTACTCAATTTATTTATTGCTCACTATCAGCAGCGTGAACAAGAATTTGCAACTCACCTATGCATGGGTGCCACCCGCAACAAGCTACTGGTGATGAGTTTCTTAGAAAATCTCAGCACCTTTTTACTTGCCGCAGTGTTAGGTTTATTAGGTGCTGCGTGGTTGATCCGCATATTACCCATAATCAGTGGCGGTAATATAGAGATGCTCGAACTGGTAAAAATTGACGCCGTAACTATATTGGTTGCACTAGTGGCCGTTTTAACTATCAACTTG